>OLHR01000223.1_pt1 | contig 20897 bp, 14 predicted proteins | sample 1609291 | NCBI WGS metagenome assembly OLHR01 (sample SAMN05416707, study PRJEB24817) | seawater metagenome | isolation source: Sea water | place: Canada:Atlantic | collected 2013-07 | reverse complement strand
GGAGATGTGTATAAGAGACAGCCCCATATGCCGCCCAAAAAGCAGCTCACGACGGACGAAATTGAAACCCTCGAACACTGGATCGCCACCCTCAAAATCCAGCCCCAAAAGAAGCTCGTCCTGCCCGACCCATCGCTGAACCCAACCAATGTCATAGATCAACTCATTTCCAAAAAGTGGAAGGAAGAACAGGTCGTCCCCGCCCATTCTGCCAACGACCCCACTTTCGCCCGCCGCATCTACCTCGACCTCCTCGGCCGCATCCCCAAGACCAACGAGCTTCACTCCTTCCTCAAAGACCCCGCCCCCAACAAACGCAACCTCCTCGTCGATCGCCTCACCGAAACCGAGGAACACGCCGACCACCTCACCGAGATCTTTAACGTCGTCTTCCTCGACCGCGCCGAAACCCGAAAACGCAATCGAAACGAACGCAAAGCCTGGCTCGACTACCTCCGCTGGACTTTCAAAACAAACCGTCCCTGGGATCAAGTCGGACGTGACCTCCTCGTCGCCCGCCCAAAAGAAGAGATCGAAAACGGCGCCTCGTGGTTCCTCTACGACCAGCGCGACGACCACCACCAAATGGCCACCCGCACCTCCCGTGCTCTTCTGGGAAAACAAGTGCAATGCGCCCAGTGCCACGACCACCCCGTCGCGCCCGAAATCGAACAAGGCCACTACTGGGGCCTCATCGCCTTCTTCAGCCGCAGCCTCAACGTGAAAACACCCGAAGGCCCACGCGTCGCCGAACGCGCCCACGGCGGCTACGACCAATTTGCCAACCTCGAAGGAAAAACATCCCAATCCCAGCTCATCCTCTTCTCAAATAAAACCATTCCCGAACCCGACGGAAAGCGCACTAAAGACTCCAAAGAATTCTACCAAACCGTCCCTCCCGACCAATGGTTTCGTAAACTCAAGAAGGACGAAAAACTCAAAAAAGACCTCCCCGCTCTCCCTATTCCAAAATTCTCCCGTCGCGAAGAATTCGCCAATGCCATCACCACCGACAACTCCGATTATTCCGCCGCCATCGTCAACCGCATCTGGGCCCTCCTTTTCGGCCGCGGCCTTGTTTATCCCGTCGATCTCATGGACTCATCCCATCCCGCAAGCCACCCCGAACTCCTCGCCTGGCTCACCCGCGACTTCTCAAACAAAGGTCACAACCTCCGCCGCCTCATCCGCACCGTGTGCAAATCAGAGGCCTACCAGCTCGACTCCCGCCCCGTCGACCCATCAAAGAACCCACAGCAAGAAGCCTTCTTCACCCGCGCCCTTGATAAACCACTCTCCGCCGAAGCCCTCGCCCGCTCCCTCCGCATCGCCCTCGGCCACGGCTCACCAAACGACAAAGATCTCCGCAACCGACTCGCGAAAGTCTTCCCCGATCTCTTCGCCGAAAACTTCTCCCCCTCCGTTCAACAAACGATGTTCCTCACCAACGGAGACTTCTTTAACGGACTCCTTCTCGACTCTCCCCTCCTCAACCGACTCCTCGAAATCGAAAGCCCGCAAACAGTGGTCCGCGAAGCCTTCCAAAACATTCTTTCCCGCTATCCCGACGACACGGAAGAAGAGCGTGCCCTCTCCTTTATCAAAGCCAAAGATCACCCTTCTATCGAACAGTTCTGCTGGGCCCTCATCACCGGCGCCGAATTCCGAATCAACCACTGACCCGGCAAAGCCGGGAAGCTCTAATCTCAAAATCCTAAACCCCTTTACCCTCCGATTTTTTTAGAATTTGGAATCTCTCCCCATGCCCGCTTCTCCTCCAAACTGTGGCTCTCCCGACCACAACCTCCACCGTCGCAAGTTCCTCCAAGGACTCTCCGCCGGTGCCGTCTCCAGCATGAGCTGGGGCGGACTCTTCGGCGCACCAGCCTTCGCTGAGATCGCAAAGCGGAAACAAAAACACTGCATCCTCCTCTGGCTCTGCGGTGGTCCCAGCCAATTCGAAACCTGGGACCCCAAACCCGGCATGAGTACCGGCGGCCCATTCAAAAGCATCCCGACTAACGTTCCCGGCACCCACTTTTCCGAACTCCTCCCCAAGTGCGCTTCCATCGCCGACAAACTCGCCATTGTCCGATCGATGAAAACAACCGCCAAGGAGCACACCGAAGGCATCAATCTCCTCCAACGCGGCCACTCCCCACGCCCTCCCTTCACTCGCCCCACTATCGGCTCCGTCCTCGCCCAACAACTCGGCCAACTCGAATCCAAAATTCCCAACTTCATCCTCCTCGACCCCTGCCCCGAAGGAAACGAATTCAAAGGATTCAAAGCGGGAAACTGGGCCGGCTGGCTCGGCGCGGATTACTCACCCGTGCGCGTCGGCGGTGAATTCCAAATCCCCGACGCCCATAAACTCGACTCCATCACTGAAGATGACCACGAAGCCCGCGAAGCTCTCCGAAAATTCTTCAGCAAGAAGTACGAGAACGATCGTAAATCAGCCGCCGCCAGCTCCTGGAATGCCACCTTCGAGCGCGTCAACGGCCTCATGAGCTGCGCCCACCTCTTCGATCTCGAGCGCATCCCGCAGGCCGACCGCGACCGCTACGGCCCCGGAGCTTTCGGCCAGCACGCCCTCCTCGCCCGCACCCTCGTGGAGGAAGGCGCCCCCTTCGTCATGGTCGCCAACGGCATGCCCTGGGACAGCCACGTCTTTAATCACGAGATTTACCAAATGGTTGTGCCTGATCTCGATAACATCATCTTCCAACTCACCAAGGACCTCGAAGACCGCGGCATGCTCGAGGATACTCTTGTCGTCGCGATGGGTGAGTTCGGCCGCTCCCCTTGGATCAACCAAGCCCGCGGCCGCGACCACTACCCCAATGCCTGGTCCCTCGCCATGGCCGGAGGCGGCGTGCAAGGCGGAGCCCTCGTCGGTGCTACCGACAAATACGGCGCCGAGGTAACCGAGGATCCCTTCAACGAGGAAAACCTCTTCGCCACCATTTTCTCCGCCCTCGGCATCGATCCCCATTCGGAGTTCGACATCCCCGGCTTCCCGACTTTCCATCACGTCGAAAACAAAGCCGCACCCATTTCCCAAATCCTCTCATGAACCCTCCGACCCTCAAAAAAGGCAAGGAGATCGATCTCCCTTCCCACGTCCTCGACCTCACCCTCGGGCCCGACAAGAAACTCTACGCCTCCTGCCTCGACGGTGGCGTTTACGAAGTCTCCACCGCCTTCAAAATCATCAGCGATTCCTACAAAGAAATCGCCCGACACGATAACTTCGCCTCCGGCATCAATTGGTCTGCTTCGCAAAACACCCTCATCTCAGCGGGCTACGGTGGCGACCTCAAGTGGATCGACCCCAAGGAGAAAAAGGAAACCCGCTCTGTCAAAGCCCACAACTTCTGGTCCTGGCAAAGCCGCATCTCACCCGACGGCAAACTCGTCGCCACCACCACCGGACAATACCTCTGCGGCGGCTACGAATACGAACCCGCTCCCGAAACCGAACCTTCGGTCAAAGTCTTCGATGTCGCCACCGGCGAACTCCGTCATTCCTTCCCCCACATCCCGCCCGTCCAGTCCGTCGCCTTTTCAAACAACGGCAAACTCCTCGCCGCCGGCAACCTCATGGGCGAAGTCATCCTCTGGGACCTCGAACAAGACGGTAAGGAAATTGCCCGCATCAAGACTCCCGATTTTACCGGCTGGGGCATCATCAAGGGCCACTACTACACCGGCGGCGTCTTCGCCCTCCACTTCGCGCCCGACGACAAATCCCTCTACCTCGCCGGCATGGGCAGCACCACCGATCCCGCCGCCGGAAATGGAAAACAACTCTGGCAAAACTTCACCTGGCACGATGGTATCAAAAAATCCAGCTCCGCCGTCAAAGGCGAAATCGGAGAAGGCCTCATGGAAACCCTCGCTTTCCATCCGAGTGGAAAATTCTTCGTGATGGCCGGACGCATCTTCAAAGGCGACTGGAACGCCGCCCTCTTCGACCACGAATCCGGCTCCCGCCTCCACCACCAAAACGTCGGCTTCCGCATCTCCGCCTCCGCCTTCACCCCCGATGGAAAAACCCTCTTCCTTGCTGGAGGAAAAAATCAAGGCAACCCCGCCGAAGAAAGAAAATGGGGCCGCATTGTCATCTACAAAGTAGTCAGTTGATCTCGAGCATCCCCGCCGTAGGGACCTCGATCTCATCATCCGCTCAAAATCCCTAAGCCCCAACTAGGCGACCCAACTTAGCCCGGGGCATCGCCCGGGGACCCTTCCTCCCCGCCCTTCCCAAGCCCTGAATGGGCGATCTAATCATCCGTAACTCCCTCGTCTACTCCGCGAGCGGAGCCTACGCGACCTCCTTGATAGGGTTGTCAGCTGATCTCAAACATCCTCGCCACAAGAACCAAGACCTGCCGCGACCAATTTGTTAAAACGTCTCAATCAAGAAGATGACACAGTCAGTATCATCATGCGATCCGTCACCCCAGTCTCAGATCTTGAGCGCCAATTCATGTATTAAAAGGTTATTTGGACTCCGCAGAAAATCCCCTATCAATTGAGGCGCACTTCATCGCCAATCTGCAGATTTTTGAGGTCACCCGAGTGACCCTCAGCAATTGCTTAATTTTCCTCCTGAGTCGAAACTTTCAGTTGGCCAATCACCTCGCACCAGGACACCTCGCTTTCCAAACCTACGGCGCCGAAAATCACGCTGGCTGGATCAAATTCCAGCTACCATTTTACACCTTGCGGGAGAGCTTCAAAGAGAGCAATCGCTTTAAAAAGATCAACATGTTCGATGCTGATCTCACACTGCGAATCAGCGTGTAATAACTCGTCATAGACCTCTGTAAACTGCTCGAGGACAGCAGGAGGAGTGCCCGTCAATTTGCGCACTACCATACTCCAGGTGAGCAGTAATCGCACCTCGTCTTCCACCGCACAGACCAACTTGATCACCACGTGACGTGAATCCGCCTCGATCTTCGCATAAAGTTCACGCACCGCGTCTTCGCGTCCTTCAAGGATCTGGAGAATACGGTCATCGTCCGCGATCAGGAGCCCTGTCACATCACGCGCGTTATTTGCTTCGACAGATTTGCTCTCGATGTCATCGAAGTCAGCATCAGTAAATGGTGCGACCGGATTGCTCAGATAGGTAAGGCGAAAAATGGGGTAATCTTCCTTCTCCTGGATCGTCTCCCACAAGAGGCTTACCCGTGCTGATTCATCTGACATGCGGCGATGTTGGCACAGCTTTTGGATTACTACTAAAAAATTCTTTGAGATAAGTCGTATGAATAAAATTTGGCAGCGATTCGACGAGGAAGAAAAAAAATAGGTCCCCATCGCCCTCTACAAAGCCTCCTAAGACATCAATACTCGCCAAACACATCATGCCACCTCTTTTTAAACCCTACCTCATCGGCAGCGAAACCTTCGCCCTCATGGAACTCAAGCACCCACAGGTGGAGCAAGAAATCATCGCTGAAATGAGCCAAGGAATCGACGTCTACTACGATCGACGCTGGGCCACCACCGGCGTCCTCACGGAATGGTTCGCTCAAAATACCGACCTCTTCCTCGGCAAGCGTGTCCTCATCATCGGTGCCGGAATCGGTGCCGAAACCCTCATCCTCGGCCGGCACGCCAGCCACATCTGGATCAACGACATCTCCCCCACCGCCCTCACTCTTTGCCAGGAGCAACTCAAAGAAAACGGCATCGAAAACGCCACCTCTCTTGTCGGTCGCTACGAAGAACTTGACCTCCCTGAAGTCGATCTCGTGGTCGCCAGCTTCCTCGTTTACAACGACGATACCTACCGCTCGATGAGCACCTACATGGACCAGCACCAAGGCAACCTCATCCTCGTCAACGAGCGCCTCGCTCCCTTCCCCAAGATCCTCAAAGAAAGAGAACACCGCATCCTCTTTGAAAAAGGAGCCGCCGTCTGCGCCCATTTCTTAAAGTAGGGCAAGCCGCTCACCGAAAGATCGCCCTTCTCTCCATCAGTAGTATAACTTCCATGATCATCGGTTTCACAAAGACCAGCTCACTCCTCGCGCTCGCCTTCATCGCCCTCGCGCAAGCCGATGACTTCCCCACTCCCTACAACAGCGAAAAGGACAAATCAGCCAACCCGCCTTCCCCCCAAGAAGCCGCCGCTTCCTTCAAGCTCCCCGAAGGATTCAAAACCACCGTCTTTGCCGCCGAGCCCGATGTCCAAAACCCCATCGCCATGGCCTGGGATCACAAAGGCCGTATGTGGGTCGCCGAGAATTTCACCTACGCCGAACGCGGAAAACGATTCGACCTGGAACTCCGCGACCGCGTCATTATTCTCGAAGACAAAGATCACGACGGCAAAGCAGAGACCCGCAAGGTCTTCTCCGACAATCTCCAAATGCTCACCTCTGTCGAAGTCGGAAAAGACGGCGTCTGGCTCATGTGCCCGCCCCAACTCCTCTTCGTCCCCGACGCAAATCACAACGACATCCCCGACTCCGATCCCCAAGTCATCCTCGATGGCTTCACCGTCGCCCAAAGCAACTACCATAATTTAGCGAACGGCCTCCGCTGGGGACCCGATGGCTGGCTCTACGGCCGTTGCGGTGGCTCCTGCCCTGGGAATATCGGCCTCCCGGGCACGCCCGAAGCGGAACGCGTCCCCCTCCGTGGCGGCATTTGGCGCTTCCACCCCACACGCAAAACCTTCGAAGTCCTCAGCCACGGCACCACCAACCCCTGGGGTCACGACTGGGACGAGCACGGCGAACTCTTCTTCATCAACACCGTCAACGGCCACCTCTGGCACATGATTCCCGGCGGTCACTTCGACCGCCCCTTCGGCCGCTCCGCCAACCCCCTCATCTACGAGCCCATCCAAATGCACGCCGACCATTGGCACTTCGACACCACCGGCACTTGGCAAAAATCTAGAAATGGCGCCGCTAACAGCTTCGGCGGAGGCCACGCCCACATCGGCATGTGCATCTACCAAGGCAGCCACCTCCCCAGCTCCTGGGATGGCAAGCTCCTCACCTGGAACCAACACGGTCGTCGCTTGAACGTCGAAAAACTCGAACGCGAAGGCAGTGGCTACGTCGGCAAACACGAATCCGACGCCCTCCTCTCGGGCGACGATTGGTTCCGCGGCCTCGACATCCGCACCGGCCCCGAAGGAGCCCTTTATGGTCTCGACTGGTCCGACACTGGCGAGTGCCACGACCACACCGGCGTCCACCGCACCTCCGGCCGCATCTACCGCTTCACTCACGGCGATCCCGGCAAACCCGAACTCTCCGACCTCATCAACATCGATGGCGAAAAACTCACCCGCATCATCGAGCACCCCAACGTTTGGTTCCACCGCCGCGCCCTCACCCAGATCACCGCCACCCCCGAACTCATCGCCACCGCCCAACGCCTTCTCAAATCCCCCGATACCGTCATCCGCCTCCGCGCCCTCTGGACCCTACACGCAATGGACCAACATCAACTCACATGGCTGCTAGATGAAACCAACGAACACGTAAATTCTTGGTCTCTTCGCCTTCTTTGCGAGGCTCTCCCAATTGACCACGTCAATGGTCTTCACCCGTCCCACAACCCAAATTCGAAGATCTCTGAATACCTCACCATATTTTCCAACAATACTCAATCACCCATCGTCCGCCTCACCCTCGCCTCCACCCTCCAGCGCCTTCCCTTAAAAGATCGCCCAGCCCTCGCGAGCGCACTCGCTTCGCGAAATGACGCCACCGACCACAACCTCCCCAAGCTCATCTGGTTCGGCCTCACCCCACTCATCAAAGAAAACCCCACCGGACTCATTCAAGTCGCCACCACCACCACCTGGCCTGACCTCCTCCGCTACATCGCCCGCGGCCTCGCCAGCCAACCCACCGCCATCATCGATCTCGCCATCGCCCAACCCGAGAAAGCCCCGCATCTCCTCCAAGGCCTTATCGAAAGCTCCAAAGGATGGCGCACCGCCCCCCTTCCAAAAAACTGGACCCGCGCCGTCGTAGCCCTCCAAAAAGACAACCCCGAATCTATCCGCGACCTCTCCGCCCTCTTCAGCGATGGCCGCGCCCTCGACTCACTCAGGACCCTCGTCTTCGACAAAAAGTCTACCCTTCCTACCCGTACTCGCGCCCTCCAATCCCTCATCGACGCCCGCCCCGATGACCTCCGCAAGACCTGCGAAAAACTCCTCACCACTCCCACTCTCTGTCGCACCGCTCTCCAAGGACTCTCCCTCTTTAAAGACCCCGCCATCGGTGAAAATCTCGTAAAGAACTACCACAAGTTCCGCACTACCGATCGTCCCCGCATCATCGCCACTCTCACCACCCGCGCAACTTGGGCCAATTCCCTCCTCACCCAAATTACTGCCAAAAAAATCCCCGCCACCGATCTCTCCCCCTACCACGCCCGCCAAATTATCGCTTTAAACGACAAGAAACTCAGCACCCGTCTCACCGAGATCTGGGGCAACGTCCGCCAGTCCGATGAAGCCAAGAAAGAGCGCATCACCCAACTCCATAAAACGCTCACTCCCGAAGTACGAGAAAAAGCAGAACTCTCCACTGGCCGCCTCCTCTTCCAATCCCTCTGCGCTTCCTGCCACACCCTCTATGGCCAGGGCGGAAAACTCGGACCCGACCTCACAGGCTCCGGCCGTGCCGAGCTCGGCTACCTCCTCGAAAACATCGTTGACCCCAGCGCCATCATCCCCGCCGAATACCGCATGTCCGTCCTCACCCTAAAAGACGGACGCACCCTCACCGGCGTCATTTCCTCAACAAACGACCGCACCCTCACCCTCCACGGCCTCGCCAAGGAATCCACTCTCGAAAAAGGTGATATCAAAGAGACCACCCAGCTCGCCAACTCCATCATGCCCGAAGGTCTTCTCCACGCCCTCACCTCCGGGCAAACCCGCGACCTCATCGCCTACCTCATGCACCCCACGCAGGTTCCATTTAAAAAATAAAACCGATGAATAAAAAGCACCTCCCCTCCTCCCCACCCCGCTGCCAACGCAGCAAATAACGCAGCATGGGACTTAACCTCATCACCTGACCACAACATCTATCGCGTGCTGAAAGCACTCTGGTAATTCCAAACAGCAAGAATCCTAACCCTACCTGTCGCGCCGCAGTTCGAAGAGCATAGGCGGGAAATTACAACCGAAAGACTTCCCTCATCCACCCACTCCCGAATAATTCAATTCACTTTTTTCACCCCAACATATAGCCTTTCCTCCATGAATCTCTCAAAACTCATCACTACGTTTCTCTCTCTAGCTTTTCTCCTCACCCTCACTTCATGTGATATAAAGGAATCAATAACCATCAAGTTGGATACCACTCTCGGAGTCGAATTCCAAATCCAGGACGTCACCGCCGAAGAAGCAGAAGCCCTCCTCAGCATCGACAGCGCCCCACAAGTCATCGACCTCCGCACCCCCGAGGAATTCGCCACCGGACACATCCCCGGCGCCGTCATGATCGACTTCAAAAGCCCCGACTTTAAAACCGAACTCGCCAAGCTCGACACCTCAAAAGAATACCTCTTCCACTGCAAGAGCGGCGGTCGCAGCACTCAATCCCTCGACGCATGGAAGGAACTCGGCTTCGGAAAACTTTACCACCTCAACAAAGGAATGCTCTCTTGGACAGAGGCCAACAACCCCACGAAGTAGAACTGGTTTCACTCCTTTTTTCATAACAAGAAAGCGGCACCTCGGTGCCACTTTTTGTGTTCTCGAAATGGCAGCATTGATCCTCAGTTTTGATGCCCGCAGTCTTCGTCTCCGGGCTCTTCTCCTCTTCCAAAGTCAATGCCCTCGCCGTATCCCTACAATGGATTCCTTGGTGCGTCGTTCTTGGACACAATGATCGCCACGATCGCCTCGCCACTCCCCTGAAATGGTATCATCTCACTTGGTCCCTCCTTTTGCTCATCGCAGCGACCCGCCTCTCCGCCGATTTCGTTCCCAAAGTCCTCGGCTACGCCGCCGCCCTCTGGGTCACCGTGATCCTCTTCTGGGCCTGGAAAATCACAAAGGACGCATCCCCCACGATTCCTCGGTCGAGCGCTCAAGCTGCCCACGACGCACAAAGAAGTCATCACGGGCCTAGGCCATCAGATGTCCCAGCTTGCCGGGCCTGAGGCAACCCTCTAGTCTGGAGCGGGCGCCATCATTCTGGCGAATTCGTATCTCCCGGGTATTCTTCACCCAACTTAGCCATGAAGTGCTTCTTCTTCCTCCTCGTCCCCGCCGCCTTATCGGCGGCGAAAGTCATCGTCCCCACCTCGACTTCCCTGACCACGGGCGACGCATTTTTCGCCGCCGCCAACGTCACTAATGGCTCCGGTCTTTCGGCAACCCCGAACATCTCGAACTATCAAGACGTCACCCATGCGGTTGCAAGTGGTTCAACCGCATGGACCACGACCGCCCCCGGTGGCGGATCGGCCGACTACTTCAACTTCGGACCCGATCCAGCCTTTCTCTTCCGCTTTGACAAGACCCACGAATTCACCGACCTCGTCTACTGGGGCTACCACTTCGGAAACGCCAACGGCAACGAAGGAAAATCGTTCCGATTGGAGTTTTCAAACGACGATGGTGCAGCCTTCGGAGCACCCATCGAAGTCATCTCGCCCGCCATATCAACCAGCGCTTCCACCACCTTAAATCTCGGGAGCATCCATTCGGGAAATGCCATTCGCCTCACCATTTTTGACAATTGGTTCGAAGGCTTTGGTGGCGGGGATCGTGTCGGAATCGGAGAGTTCCGCTTTCTGGGAGAAACCCCAATCAATCCCGCACCCGTCATTGAAGTGGATCGCCTCATCGATTTCGGAGTCGATCCCGTGAGCAACAACCTCACTCTCACCATCACGAACCAGGGAGTGCTTGAGAATCTCGTCGTGACTCCTTCACTCGTTCCTGACTCCGCCTTCTCGATTCCCGCATCCCCCTTGGCCATCCCCGCTGGCACTTCATCAGATCTTCCAATTTTCTTCAATCCTCCCAACGATGGCTGCTTTTCGAAAACCTTGACCCTCTCGACCAATGATCCCGAAAGCCCGCTGATCCAGATCACCCTTCTTGCCGCAGTCAACTGCAGCTTCCCAGCTCCGCAACAAGCCGATTTTTCGGTCAAAGAAGGTGTCTTCACCAGCCCCCTAAACCTCACCTTATCGAGTATCGATGGAGCCACCATCCTCTACTCTCTCGATGGCTCAATCCCTGGTGAAGAAAGCGGAGTCATTTATAATGGCCCCATCGCGATCAACTCCACCACCCAGGTCCGAACCGCCACTTACCTCCCTGGCCACCCCCCGGCAATTCGAACCCGCTCCTACCTCAAGCTTGATCCCGAGGTCGCGGCTTATTCCTCCGAACTCCCCATTGTGATCATTGAGAATTTCAATCGGGGAAATGTTCCCAACAAAGGCTGGAGCACCAACACGCAAACAGGTGGCGGCCTTCAACAGGTGGCCCGGCAACCCGCCTTCCTCGGGATTTACGAGCAAAACCCCGCAACTCAATCAACCAGTTTACTGAGCGATCCCACCCAAACTTCCCGCATCGGCATCCGCGTCCGGGGAGCCTTCTCTTCCACCTGGACTCCCAAGCCTTTCTCTCTCGAAACCTGGAAAACCGACGCCGATGTGGACCGTTCGGTCAAGATCCTCGGAATGGACTCTGACTCCGACTGGATTCTCTACTACCCCCATCCGAACTACGATCGGTCGATGTTGAACAATACCTTCATCTGGGAGCTAAGCCGTCAGACCGGACGCTGGGCTCCCGGGTTTCGCTTCGTCGATCTCTTTCTCAATGAAAACGGCGGCGACCTCACGATGTCCGACCGCAAAGGGGTATACGTCTTCCTTGAAAAACCAAAAAGAGGAGGCAAGAGGATCGAATATGACAAGCTCTCGGAAGATGGTTCCAGCGGTGGATGGCTCACGAGCATCAATCGTATGGATGCTATTCCCGTCGATGGCTTCCCTTCGCAAAATGGGGCCACTTCCCCTCAGTTTTTCCACACTGCCGGCCCCAATCGCACTCAATCGACCCAACCAAACGCTTCCGGATCAGGCGATGATATCCCCCGGCAATCCAACGCCTTCATCAACTTCGAAGATCCCAACGGATACCGCATCAGCTCGACCCAACGAAACGCCATCGAAGATTGGTTCCGCGAATTCGAAGACGTCCTTTACGATAACAACGTCTGGAGGGATCCGGTGAATGGCTATCGTCAACATCTCGACACAACCGACTTCATCGACTACATGCAAATGCTCACTTTGGCAAAGCAAGGCGATGGTCTTCTCCTGAGCATGTTTCCCTGGGTCTCCTCCGGAGAGCGCAAGCTTCACATGGGCCCCATGTGGGACTTTAACAACGGAGCCTATCGCGGGTCGGCAACCGGCACCTTGTATTTTCGCCCGGATCGCCTCTGGTATGATCGCCTGTTCGATGATCCCGATTTCCAACGTAAATATGAAGATCGCTGGTTTGAGCTCCGCGAAGGCCCCCTTTCGAACGCCAACATGGCCGCAATCATCGATGCGCAAGTCGCGGCCTTCACCACCGGCCTGGCGGGTGCCCAAGACGGAATCACCGCTTCCGCGTGGATCAGTCGCGTCAACGAGATGAAGTCGTGGCTGCAGACACGGGCCGATTGGATCGATTCAAACTACCTCCCTCCACCCACCTTTAGTTCGAGCGGAGGATTGATATCGGAAGACTTCCAACTCGCCATCATCAACGCAACGGGACAAGCGGGAACGATCTACTACTCGCTCGATGGCAGCGATCCCATCGACGCCCTCACCGCTTACAACGGCCCTATTACCCCAACTCATTCTTCCTTAATCTCATCGCGCGTCCTCACCACCGGAAGAAATTGGTCCGCGCTGCGAAAAGCGACCTTCATCGCGGGAATCCCGGCGGGACCAGAAAATCTCATCGTCAGCGAGATCAACTATCATCCCGATGACCTTCACCCGGAGACAGAGTTCATTGAACTGATGAACATCTCCCCGAACGAAATCATCGACCTCACCAATCTCTCCTTCACTGAAGGCATCACCTTTACCTTCCCTCCTAACACGACCCTTGCCCCCGGCGAGCGTCTCCTCGTTGTCGAAGATGAGGCCGCCATGATCTCAGGATTTGGTCCCAACCTGAACATCACGGGCGAGTTTACCAACCAGACCAATCTTAAGAACTCAGGAGAGCAGCTCATCCTTACCGCGGCAGACGGATCGATCATCTTCGATTTCGAATACTCTGATGGCCCGCCTTGGCCGGAATTTGCCGACGGACAAGGAACAACCCTCACTCTCATTCGGCCTCAGACCCGGCCAAGCCTCTCCTTGCCTGGCAATTGGCGTCACAGTGTTTCCGAACAAGGATCTCCGGGAACAGATGACTCCCGCAGCTTCAACGGTGCTTCAGAAGATCTCATCGATTTCGTCCTGGGGGACTTCAAGCCACAGCTGTGTCACCTGTTCGATGAACATCTCTTTAACTTCCAGATCAACCTTGGCGCTGATGATTTTTTAGTCATTCCACAATTTTCACTCGATCTCATCAATTGGGAATCGCTTCCCCTGCCAGGCACGCCAAGCCAGCTCGGTAAAGACGGCTTCGCTACAAACCATATTCCACTAAATATCAACGACTCAGCGAAATTCATCCGCCTACTCATCATTCCACGACCTTAGCCCCATCGACCCAACCTTGATTTCCTGAAATTCATGCCTAGGCCAGCGCGACAGTTTGAAAATCCTCTTTATGGCAGCAGACTCACTTCCAAATTTTGAAAAAGTCGTTTTGAACGTCTGAAAAAATCAAACGAATATACTGCCGACGAGAACGCTTTCCGCCTTGCCACCGGCCTCGGCTTCCTTAAAACCGGACAAATCTTCCGCCAACAGCCTACGGAAGACGATTTCCAGCGCGTCATCAACCATCTCATTAAGAATGGCTTCGAGTCGGAAAAGGCACAGGTTCTCCATGACGCCTACTTTCAGACCAAAACGATCGACCCCAAGCGCTACGACAGCATGATCCTGCTGCTCGAAACCTTCGCCGATCAGCTTTCCCAACAAGCCGACAACCTCGCCATCATCATGGATGGCAGCGAACCCGAAGCCATCGCCAAGGCCCGCCGCCTCATTCACGCCAAGCTCGACGAACCCATCAGCCTCGCCCAGTTCAACCGTTCCTTTTCCAAAATTGTGGGCTGCTCTCCGAGCAAATTTCGAGAAGCAGAGCTCAGCAAGGCTAAAATTAGCGCCTAGTAAACATCACTTTTTCTTCTTCGCACGCAGCTTATGGTGCAGCTGCGCCACCTTGCCCATGTAGTGGTCCATTTTGAAATCAACAGCCGCCAACTTCATGTGCTTGCGTGATTTCTCCGGCTTCTCCAAAGCCTCATAGTAAAGTCCCAGATAAAGGTGGGCGTAGCAAAGCTGGTTCCGTAGCCGCATCCCCTCCGCATTCTTCTTTGCAGCAGCAAGGACCACTTCCGCAGTGCCCTTTCCTCCATAAAGATCATGGATTTCTTTCATGGGAACCCGCCCATCGCCCTTGATCGGAATAAACTTTTTGCGCGCCTTCTCAACCGATCCATCTTTCTGCCGAACGATACATAAAAAATGCCAGGCCGCGTTCTCAACATCGTGCCCATTTACCTTTTGATGGCTTTCAAATTGCGCCACCCCCTTTTCATACTGGCCCAAATAATAAAGTGCCAATCCCCGTTGCCAATGATGGGGACCCCGCTGCGGCATGAGAGCAATTTCCCGATCCCAATCCAAAATCGCCTCTTTAATCTTCCCTTCAAAAAAGCTCTCCTCGCCTTGGTCGTAGAGAGCACCGACTGACAGCTTCCGGTCTTGGGCAACGAGCCCGGCCACCAGAGCGAGGGATAGTAAAATGGTTCGAAAAATCATGGTCTACTTCGTTTTTTCAGCGATCTCTTTTCGAGTTCTTCTTAAGAGATTCAACATCCAGAGGCTAAGCAAAACCGCCACTCCCTGCCAGAACCAAAAGGCCAGTGGAATCCCCCGGATCACATCCGCAGGCATGTCATCGATCGGCACCACCACTTGCGAAGCATACATCGCCCATGACATCGGGCTGATTCCGATCAACCAAACTCCCGCTGGCAGGAGTTCGTCTTTGGTCAGAGCCGCAATCATCCCTAGCATCAGAGGAAGAACTCCCCCGAGAATAATCGCCAGGATGGTAAACTTACGTCCTTTCGTCTCGAGAATCGTCTGCACTAAAATTCCCCCGGTAAAGAGCACCATCACAATCGCAAGCAGCGCCATCGAACTCAGCTGAAATTCAGGGAACCACCGAGAACCGACAATCGCTTTAGCAAAGGTAAACCACCCCACCGAACCGATTGCCACCATCAAAAATACCCAAGGCGTCGCAGTTGCCGGATCGGAGAGGATCGATAGTCGGCTCCCCCCCTTTTTCCGCACCCGCCGCCACCCGCGCACCTGCCCTTCCTCATTCGGAATAATCAGAAAACTCATCATCCAAATCATGGCCAGAGTCACCACTCCGAAGATCCCGATCATCATGAAAATCTCCCACGCCTCCGGCTGCCAATTCGCAGGATCCACGCCAGCGAAGCGGCCAAAGCGGCGGCCGAATTCGCGCGAGGGAAACAATTGTCCCGTCTCAATCAAGGGAAGCGCATTCCCCAAAATTACAAGCTGCACCCAAGCAAAAAGCCCCACCGCTCCAACCTTCCCCAAAAGATGCGATTCGTTGCGACGCCAGCGACGCCACAGCATCGTCGACATCGCCAAAATCAGAATCCCCTGCGAGATCAGCGTAAAGACCACTTGAGGGAAATTCAGGCCAAAAAAGCGGGCCGTCGGGACCAGCTCTTGCATTGTCTGGATCACCATCTGCCCCGAACGCGGCACGAAGTATGCGAAGCTCTCTTCAACCACCGGCAAAATGGTGAAGTATTTGAAATAGACCAAGCCGAACTTCGCCACCTGCGGAAGAACAGTGTAGAGCATGAAGACGAGCCCCATCGACCCCAGAAAAGCCCAACGCCGATTCTTCATCACCGTGCCCGCCAGAAGTCCGGTTAAATGGTACAGCACCCCTGCCACGATAAAGACCGAATAGATCTCCAGGAAAACTCCGAGCGGCACCTTCCCCTGCCACATCGAGAAAATGGAAAAGGGCATCGTCGCCGCAAAGATAACCCATTCGCGAATCGGTAGACCGAACAAATAGCCCACCACTTTGGTCAACGGAGTCATCGGCGCCAATCGCTGATACTCGAGCACCCCCTCATCCGCCTCCGCCGTCATTGCACCAGCTACTTGACCGGTACCTAACATGAATAAAATTAACCCCTGCAGGACCAGCAAGGGAACAATCGGAAGACGCGCTGCATCCATTAGCTCCAGCTTACCCTGTCCCATGGCACCTTGCCTGATACTAAAAAAGATGAAGGCCGCAATCAGAACAAAAACGAGCAGGACTCCTCCCAAACTCACGGGCCTCAGACGACTCCGGGCGTAGCGCCGCACAATGGGGTTCGCCCAGATCTTCCAAAAAGGCACCATTTTCTCCCGCTGCAATTCTTCACTCATGATTTTCGATTTTCCTCTGCAACTTGCACTAAAATATCTTCAAATGACGACCCCTCTTCTTCGAACGCTTTGAGCCCAAATCCGCCTGAAGCCAGCGTCCTCAAAAAGCCCACTTGCTCTTCATCGTTTCCCACGAAGTGAAACGTCACATCCGGACCATCGGCTCGAATTTCCGAAATCCGCGAATCCGTCCTCAGACAGCGGAGCACCGCTTCGTTCTCTGCTAGAAATGTCGCCCGTAGTGATCTCTCCTTTTTCCCAAGCTTCGCGCGCACTTCTTCCGCGGTGCCCGATGCCAGGAGATTCCCCTCGTTCATGACACAGAGTGACGAACACATTTCCGCGAGCTCGGTGAGAATGTGCGAGCTCACCAGCACCGTTGCGCCACCCTTGGCAAGCTTCTGCAAGGCATGCCGCATCTCACGGCGCGAAAGCGGATCCAACCCACTCGCAGGCTCATCGAGAATCATCACCGACGGCCGATGCATCAAAGTTTTCGCAAGCACCAGTCTCTGGGTCTGGCCGCGCGAAAGCGCCTTACACCAGGCATTCTCCTTTTCAGTCAGGTTCACAATATCGAGACACTCATCCACCCTCGCCCGACGTTCCTTGCGATTCCCGAGTCGATGGGTATCCGCATGAAAATCGAGAAACTCCCATAATTTGAGATCCGATGGCACCGGAGCCAGATCCGGCATGTAGCCGATCACTTCGCGAGCCCGTTCGGTGTTTTCCAAAATATCGATGCCCGCCAGGCTCACCTCGCCATAGGTCGGCTCCATTAGTGTCGCAAGAACACGAAAAGTGCTCGTTTTTCCCGCACCATTGGGCCCGACAAGCCCAAAAACCTCGCCGTAGGGCACACTCAGCGAAATGTCATTCACCGCGACAAAGTCGCCATAGTCCACCCGCAGATCTTTGATTTCAATCGCACCGGCTGACATTAGAAACGGTCTCCTTCCAGCGCATCCCAATTCTTAGGCAGCGTCAGCCCCATCTTTGCCATATCGCTCTCCGCTTTCTTGAGACGCTCTTCCCGATGGGCCTCGAGTAAATCACGCTGCTCAGGGCGAAGAACATCCTCGATGGCGCGATTCCTCCCGCTTTGATCCAGCTGTGATGTTCCCGATTCCATGCCATCAAATTCCATCCCATCGCGGTAGTCATCCGATCCGCGCGCCAATACTCCAAATAATTCAAAATGCTGCTCCTCATCCAACTCCACAATCTGATCCAAGCGCGTAAGATTCCCGTGTGCCTCATCCTGAACACTTTTGTGACGCTCATTCAGCCGTTCAAATTTGAATTTCTCCAACTCCTCGCCCTCCAGCATCCCTTCCATTAAGACCTCCGCCCCTTCGGCATCCCGCCAATCGTATTCCGTCGACTGCACGAAGTCGACAAAGCCACTCTCATCGCTACCCACCACCTCGGCAAACTTCATCGCCCGCTCCTTGCTTCGCTGTTTAAACCACTCACTCAAGCGTTCCTTTTCTCCATCGTCCAAGCCATAATTACTCGACCAACGACCCGACATCGTATCGGCCCACTCATCTTCATTGACCCTTCGAATCCGCTCAAAAAGGGGCGTCATTTCCCGCATCCACGGCTTCATCGTGACAAAGACATCGTCAAAACTCACATCTTCTCCATTTCTGATCCGCCACATCATATTGCGCACCCCGTCGCCCACCTTCCGCTTCTCATTCCGATGCCCGCTCGCCACGAGCGCCCGGATTTCCCCTTGCGCCTTTCGGAGATCCTTCTCTGTCGTTTCAAGCCGCTCCTCGGGCGACCCCTCCTCCGGCGCGATGCTCTTAGAAAACATTACCCCACCCACAATTCCGATTACGATTCCAACAATAAGACCTAAGACTTTCTTCATCCCAACTATAAAAGCGTCACATCCCTATTTTTGTCCCTTATAAAATGACGAAGATCGTGGAATCGTCGTCGACACCTCTCATTACCGCATGACAAAGACTGCCCCTTCGGCAACTTCAGAAGGGCCCAGTTTCTTGTGAAGTGGTCCCGGGAAACGGAGCCAGAACAATCTTGATTTAGCGCTGATCTTTGAGGGGACAACTCCCCCGAAATAAGACCAATGAGTAAAAGAAAAAGAAGACACCTGACGGCCGAGTTCAAAGCTCGTGTCGCCAAATAAGCTCTCAAAGAGGAGCAAACGATCCAACAGATCGCAAAAGACAACGACATCGCTCCCACCCAAGTGAGTGCATGGAAGAAAGAACTCGAAGAGCGCATGACCGAAATCTTCGATCGTAAGAACGCTATTGATGAAGCGGCACAGAAGCAGGAAAAACTCACCGCACGACTTGAGCGCAAGGTGGGCCAGCTCGTTATCGAGAAGGAATTTCTTGAAAAAAGTGCGATCAGCTGGGAATCGATCTCAGCGAAAGGGAGTCAATTCACCGGACAAGATTGGATCGGCGAGTTGAAGAAAAATGATATTTTGGTCAGTATGGATGGCAAAGGTCGGTGGATGGATAATCTTTTTATCGAGCGTCTTTGGCGTAGTTTGAAATATGAAAAGATCCGACTCTACAGCTACAACAGCATGAGAGAACTGCGTGAAAACATCCGCGACTGGATGGAGTTTTACAATCACGAGCGCATGCACCAGCACCTTGATTACACCACCCCTTGGTCGAACTATGAACAAACCCTGAATCACGGAGCTAAGAAAGCCGCCTGACCAGGTCGGCGACCGTAGCATGGGCCAGCCTCCGTTACGGGGCTTCCGCTACGCTCCAGCCCCTCCACTCCGACTGGCCCATGCTACGGAGTGTTTTGAACAATCCCCCCTCAGAGATCCGCTGCCGATCATCAATAAAAATCAGAAATATCTTGCAACCAAAAACAACCCATGTAGTTGTAAAATTATTATATTTAGAGAAAAATTAAAATTCCCATTTTGGGTAATTCTCTGTGTCGCCCCGCTTACGTCTACGGCCTTAGTTACTGATGATATTTTTCCCAGCGAGTGGCTACTGGACACGAAGCTAGATTACTCGAAAAGTATTCTGAATCAGCAAGAAATCATTGGAAACAAATCCCAGTATATCCTGGAGTCCTACCGCGATGGCCTGCTTGAGACTGGCAAAATTTATCTCTCCGGCCACGCTGTTTACTCTCACTATCAGGAGCGGACTGATACAGCGGGAAAGTTTCCAATCCTTGGTCGCTTTCCCAGCCAACATGATTCAGGACGGAGTGGGCAAGAGAGTATTTTGGATGTTGCAACGCTCGGGTTGACCTATGCACCGACCGATTCGGCTCGGATTTTTGTCCGCGGGATTTACACCGATCTTCAATTCCCAAGGCAGGAGAATGCCCAGATTCGTGAGGCCTTCGTGACTTTTGGGGATCTTTCGCAGAACCCGTGGTATTTATCGGTAGGTAAAATGTCCGTCAACTTCGGCCATAATGGGGCTTATAATCCGATCACTCACTCAGTGAATAATCACTTTTATCAAGCCGACACACGGGATGTCGCTGCAGAGTTGGGTTACGTGGCAAGCAATTGGAAAGTGGCTTTTACGGCGATGAATGGAGGGCGCCAGCTTCGCGTTGCAGATACGCCCGATGAGTCGTTCCTTAGTAATTTTGCTATCAGTGGTCAGTATGATATGAATGTTGGCCAATGGGATATTTCGATAGGAGGTGGCTATCTTTACTCAAGCATCTACGACAGTGATAATGCCAATCATCCGGGTGTAGATTCTAATCCATTAACCACTCGTGAGCGAAATGGAATAATCAATGCATGGACCGAGTGGAAAAAAGGTCCAGTCTCTTTAATGGCTGAGGTTAGTCAGAATGAGCGTGATTGGCCAGCAAGTGGTGCCTCGGTGCAGGCTGTGACTTTGGGTGCCGCGTATGATACCGACGTCTTAGATAAGCCAACTAGGTTTTCTTTGGTTTATGGTCGCGGAAAGTTGGGAAATGAGGGAGATGAGTGGGAGAGTTTGCAGCAGCTTGCAGCTAGTGTTGAGACTTTCGTCACCCCGAATTTTTCTCTGAGTATGGAGTATGTCTATAACCGTAGCTTCATCCCTTTGATCAAGCTTGATCGGACTGCTATAAGCGACGTCGACACCAATACGCTGATCTTTAGTGGGCGATTCTTTTTTTAGGTCCTTGAATTCAAAGTGGAAGTGCGCAAGTCGGTTTGAAAAGCAGGCCAGGAGCTGATTTAATCAGCACTGGTTCCGCCGTTC
>OLHR01000221.1_pt1 | contig 20945 bp, 14 predicted proteins | sample 1609291 | NCBI WGS metagenome assembly OLHR01 (sample SAMN05416707, study PRJEB24817) | seawater metagenome | isolation source: Sea water | place: Canada:Atlantic | collected 2013-07 | reverse complement strand
CTTCACCGCTGAAAAAAATAGACGGCGAATTTCAAGCTATTAGCTGGTCACAGGCTCTAAGCGAAATTGGAAAAAAGTTATATGACAATCAACAAGCTGGAAGCCGACTATTTAGTCATTGGTGCGGGAGCCATGGGAATGGCCTTTGTCGATGAGCTGCGCAAGCAGGACCCGCAATGTTCCATTGTGATTGTGGACCGGCATGCGAACCCCGGGGGGCATTGGAACGACGCCTATCCTTTTGTGACGTTACATCAGCCGGCTTTATTTTACGGTGTGAATTCTGAACCCCTCGGCCGCGGAGGCGAGGATCTCTCCAGCGGTGCCGAGATTCTCGCCTACTATCAACGCGTCCTCGAAAAGATGCTGCGCTCCGGCCAGGTGAAATACTTCCCACAGAGCGAGTCGGTGGGGAGCAATCGATTTCGATCGCTGCTCGAGCCTGAACTAGAGCATGAGGTGCTGGTTCACCGAAAGGTCGTCGATGCCACGTATATGAACGTCGAAGTCCCCTCGGTGCGAGGGCCCAAGTACAAAGTGGCTGAGGGCACTGCCGTGGTGCCCATTAACGGGCTGGCGAATCTGGTGAAACCTTTTGGCGCCTACGTCGTCATCGGTGGTGGGAAGACCGGAATCGATGCAGTCCTGCTCTTGCTGCAGAGAGGTGTAGCGCCGGATCATATTCATTGGGTGGTGCCCAATGATTCCTGGTTTCTCGACCGCGCACAGATCCAGCCAAACCGGCCGGCCGGCGAGGGGCTGGGCGCCCATATGGAAGCAATATTGGCAGCCGAAAGCCTGAGCGAAGGGATGCGAGATCTGGCGCGAGCCGGTCGATTGCTGCAACTTGATCCCGAAGTATGGCCGACGAAATATCGCTGCGCTACGGTGAGCCGCGATGAACTCATCGAGCTGCGTCGGATTCGTCAGGTGATCCGCAAGGGGCGGGTCGTGGAGATCAATCCAGGTGCTATGGCTCTGGAACAGGGCCAGTGGTCATCGGACGAGAACATTCTGTTTGTCGATTGCTCCGCCGACGGCCTCGCTCACCGGGATCGCTGTCCCGTATTTGAAGGATCGCAGATCACGCTGCAATCGCTGATGATATGCCAACAGGTTTTCAGCGCTTCGCTGATTGCGATGGTGGAAATTCGCTACGCAAGCGACGAGGTCGAGCAGAACCGACTCTGCCAGCCGGTGCCTCATCCGGTCGATACGCGGGACTTTCTCTTGGCCTTCGCTTTAACCTCGGCCAATCTGCAAGTCTGGGGCGCAGCCTTTGGCCGCTGGTTACGACGCAGCAGGTTGTCGATTCTCTCGCATGAATCCTTACCGAATCTGATTCGGCAGGCCTGGCATGCCCGCAAGAATGTGGTGGGTGGTTCTGAGCGGATCGAGAGGATGCTGGCCCAAGAGTTCCCCGAGAGACGGATTGGCCGCGAAGCTCCTGCAAGGGCGGCGGACTGACTGGCTGTTCGTGATCCTTTGAGGACCGGTGACTCTTACTTATAATTGTATGATCCATAGCCAACACAGACTAGACAATCTTGTAGACACACGCCGTTTATACTTACTATACTCCAAAAGGTATCTAGCGTTGGCATTTGGACCTCTATGAGCTCGCTGGGGCGGCGCCGACCGCACTTTACCGTTGATCCCTGAAGGCCGACTGCGCGATGCATGTGGCGCAACGACGTCGCCGAAAATTGACCCGCAATACGCGGGCAAGGAGTTTCTCCGTTTTGTCTATACATGGTAGCGAGTCCCTGCGTCGTCGTGTCAATGCGCTGCTTTTCCTTTGGCCCCTCTGTGTCTGTGCAGTGACTACCTCTGCCGAAATTCCGATCCCCGAGGCACATGTCCACCCAGATTTCGCGGCCTACTCGGATGCGAACGACGACGCGAAGCTCATAAGAGTGAGTGAGCACGTCTACGCGGCAATCGGCTTTGATATAGGCAACATCGTCTTTGTGTCCACCGACGAAGGCGTTCTCGTCTTCGACACGGGTGGCGAGCAGGGACGCGCCCAGAAGGCGTTAGAGGCACTGCGGGAGGTAACGAGCGCGCCAATCGTCGGCGTCGTGTACTCTCATGGTCATGGCGACCATACGGGCGGTGTCGATGCGTTTATTCCCGAAGACCAACGCGGTCAGATTCCAATCTACGCAGGAAAGAATTACCAGCGCTATCTGCGAGAGAGCGCTGTGCCACGCGGGCTTGTCCGAGCCTACTACCAGATGGGATATCTGCTACCGAAAGACATCACGGGCAGCGTGGGCTCGGGTATTGGCCCCGCCGTCGGCGGGGCCGCCGCAGGTTATTTGCCACCGACCGTGGTCGTTGAGGATATTCTGGACTTGGTGGTCGGGGGCGTCCGCCTGCATCTCTTTTGGGGCAATACCGACCTCGACGATGGACTCTCGCTTTGGCTACCGGACGAGAAAGTCATGATGGTCGGCGACGCGGCCTATCCGATGCTTCCGGCAATCGCGACTCCGCGTTTTGAGTTCGGTCGTCAGTCGTGGGAGGCCCTTGAAACTCTGGATCACTACCGGAGCTTTCCGATAGAGCACCTAGTCCCGGGCCATCTCAGCGTGATCTCGGGCAAAGAGAACGTCACAAAATTTCTTCGTAACTTTCGCGATCTGGTTCAGTACATGCAGGACCAATCGATCCGTGCCGTCAATCGCCGCCTGGATCACGGCGAGGCTGCGGCTGAAATGGAGGCAAACCTGCCGCTGCACCTGAAGAACGATCCAAACTTGGCAGAGCGATATCATGAGTTCTCTTGGATGGCCAAGCAGATGTATACGAAGGCGGGTGGCTGGTGGAACGGTGACACTGTTGAACTCGTTAGCATTCAGCCCAAGGAGCGCGCCGAGCGAACCCTCGAGTTGATCGGGAGTCGTCGAAAAGTTCGGCAGGCGGCTGAACAGGCATTCGAGCAGGGCGAACGCGGCTGGGCCGCAGAGCTCGCTCGCATGCTAGTTGTGACTGATCCTAACGATGACCAAGCGAAGCAGATGCTCGCGCGGATACTTCGTACGATTGCGTACGATTCAAACACAGCCAACCTGCGTCACTACTTGCTCACCGAAGCCCTCGTAATGGAGGGGAAGGCGGATCTAGAGAGCATGCCGATCGACGTCGCAAATCCACGTTTCCTCGCGGCGAACCCCGATTCGGTAATGTTTCGGGCGCAGGGTACACGGCTTGATCCCGTCAGCAGTGCAGCTGTCGAGTTAGTCGGTGGCTTCACAATTAGCGATACTGACGAGGAGCATACCTTAATCATTCGCCGCGGCGTGATCGAATGGAAGGCGGGGCGACCCGAGAAGGCCGATATTCGCGTCACCTTTGATCGGGAGACGTGGTTGCTGATCGCCGGCGGTCAGCTTCGCTGGCTGGATGCAGAAGAAAAAGCGGCGCTCACGGTGACGCCTAACCGTGCGGCACTAAAGTCCTTTGTTCAGCATTTTGATGGTGAGGGCTAAACGCCATCGAGCAGCCGGGGCGCTTCATCATAAAATGGTTCTGCTGCTGGATATTGGTGTCTAATAAACCGTCAAACTTTTCATTGCACGACTATCGGTAGGTTGGAGTTTATGAAAACCCAAAAAACGTTTTGCAGAATATGCGAAGCGCAATGCGGCCTCATTGTTAATACTGATAACGAGAAAATCATTAGTATTGAGCCCAACCCCGACCATGTCGGAAGCAAGGGCTATACCTGTATGAAAGGTTTAAAAATGGGTGACTTCGCTCATAATCCTGACCGCCTCACTTCACCGCTGAAAAAAATAGACGGCGAATTTCAAGCTATTAGCTGGTCACAGGCCCTAAGCGAAATTGGAGAAAAGTTAAAAGCCATACACAGCGAACACGGCGGTGAAGCAATCGCCGCATATATGGGCAACCCCATCAGTTTCAGCTTTTGGCCAACAACGGCCATGACCCTGTTCCTGAAAGCCTTTGGTGCTAATAAGCTGTTTACACCCGGCACCCAGGATTGTGCCAATAAATTTGCCGGCGGCGAACGCCTGTTTGGCTCTGCCAACGACCAAGTGTTTCCCGATATCGAGCACACCCAGTTATTGATAGCCATTGGCAGCAATCCTGTCATTTCAAAAATGAGTTTTATTTCAATGCCCCACCCTATGAAAAAATTGCAGGCCATAGAGCAACGGGGCGGCAAGGTGTATTGGGTCAACCCAAGAAAGACCGAATCAGCCAAACGCCTAGGTGAACACATTGCCATCAGGCCTGATACCGATATCTTTTTCGCACTCGGCTTTCTCAATGAACTGATTCGCTGTGGCGGAGTTGATCAACAACGTGTTGCGAACTATATGAACGGCTATGACACACTGGCCGACGTTGCGCAGACCTGGACAGCGGATCGAGTCGCACAGGTGACACGAATACCCGCTGACACGCTACGACGCATGGTGCAGGACTATATCGCCGCCGACGGGGCAGCCATGTACTTTTCCACCGGCGTCAATCAGGGTCGCTTTGGCTTGCTGGTCTACTGGATACAGGAAGCGATTAACGCCATCAGTGGGAATTTGGATAAACGTGGCGGTGTGTTAGCCGGCAAAGGTGTTGTACCTCGCATTGATCTGCCCACAGAAACCTTAACGTCACGAATCAACGATATACCTTATGTCAATTCCACTATCCCAGCAGGCATTATGGCTGAAGAAATACTGACACCTGGCAAAGGTAAGGTTCGTGCCATGTTTAATATGTCAGGCAACCCTTTGCTGACCTGCAGCGGCAGCGACCGACTGTCACAAGCATTCGATGACCTAGAGTTGTTTGTGTGCCTGGATATTGTGCGTAACGAAACCGCAGCACATGCCGATTATATCTTGCCCGGGCTGCATTCACTCGAACGCGCTGACATTCCATTTTACTTTTTTACTATGATGGGGTTAATGCCAACGCGCAGCTTTTCTTATACCGATGCTGTCATCGCACCACCGGGCAGTTGTCGTGATGAAGGTCTGATACTGCGACAGATTTGCAATGCCGCAGGGGTCCACCTTGCGGGTTCACGATGGCTGCAGTGGGCAAGTAACGCCGGCGTGTGGCTTAAAAAAATTCCGTTTATTGGCCAATTGGCAACAATGGAAAAACTATTTTTGGGCTTACTGCTGCGATCAGCCAAATTGGGCGGCATTAGCAATATGCGCAAACACCCTGACGGGCTGCTGCTGGAGCCCAATCAACCCGGCGACTATCTGGGTCAGCGGGTGATGACCCCATCGGGTAAAATAGAGCTGGCACCCGCAGATCTAGTGACTCGCGCGGAGCAGACACTGGAGTCCACCTTTGCACAGGAGCTGGCCAATAGTGATGCGTTAAAGTTGATTCAAAAGCGAGAACGGTTTAGCCATAACAGCTGGGCACACAATGTAGACGCCTTTGTTAAAGGTGAACGCAATACCAACTATCTCTACATCAACGAAACGGATGCCAAAGCATGTGGCCTTGTCGATGGCGACAGAGCGTTAGCCCGCGTCGGGGAACACAGCATTGAAGTCCCGGTAAAAGTCGACAACGACATGATGCCAGGGACCATTGCCATCCCACATGGCTGGGGCCATCAGCAGGCCAGTGGTCTCAGCATCGCCAGTAAAACTGACGGTGCTAATATTAATCGATTGATGCCCAGTGGGCCGGACTCCATAGAGCCCGCATCAGGCATGTCGCACATGAACGGTGTCATTGCGCATATCAGTGCTATGAGTAACTGATTTATCAGTATTAAAGGGACTTCTATCGAACTGAAACATTTGACGGACGACGTTGGCGGACGCAAAGTACGTGTACATAATCGCTGTCACTTCGATACTGTAGTGTTTTTGGAGGATCCAGCTGGCTGTTTGCCAAAGGCTGTGGATGCCACAAAAGGAATTTAGACTATTCACAGCTGTGAGACATAAACATGAATCGTATTTTGATTGCCTCCGCCCTTGTTTTGAGTTCCTTGCTCGTAGCCTGCAGCGACAGTAATAACAATGGCCCACAGCTGGATCAGGGCGCACCCAACCCCTTTGCTGGATTCGTTAGCGCTGTTTACAGTGGTGGTGACAACTGGCTATGCCACCCTGCGCTGACTGAGGAGAACAATGTCTGTGCCAGCAATCTCGATGCGACCCTCGTATTTGCCGATGGCTCTACCGAAGTGGAGCTGTATAACCGAGAAGCCGACCCTAAAGTGGACTGCTTTTATGTCTACCCGACTGTCAGCGGCGATCCGGGCACTAACTCCGATCTGGAAGAGGGCGCCGAAGAAATTTTTACGACACTGAATCAGGCGGCGCGTTACTCACGCTTTTGCCGTATGTTTGCCCCGGTGTACCGCCAGACTACGCTTGCCGCCATTGCTAGCGGCGCCTTTGGCGAAGGTGGGTCAATAGCCTACGCCGATGTTCTCGACAGTTTTCAGCATTATATGGCTAACGACAATAATGGCCGGGGTTTCATTTTTATTGGACACTCCCAGGGCGCTAGTCACCTCAAAAAGCTGATAGCAGAGACGGTTGAGAATGATGAGTACCTGCTACAGCTCCTAGTCTCGGCACATTTGATAGGTTCCGCAGTGCGCACGCCCGAGGGAGCGGATGTCGGTGGTGATTTCCAGCAAGTGTCTGTCTGCCGCACTTCCGACCAAACGGGTTGCGTTGTAAACTATTCTATCTATCGTCAATCTGACCCCGAACTCGCAGCGGGCGTTGCCGTATTTGGCACTCCCAGTAATGGATTAACCGCTGTGTGCACCAACCCAGCGGCCCTGGCCGGTGGTGACGCCAGTCTTAATAGCTATTTCCCGGTCGCCGCTGTGCCCGGTGTCATCGACGCACTGATCGTCAAGCGTGCTGACGGGCCCTATGCAGACTCAACATCGGCGCCACCGCTAACCACGCCGTTTTATGCCATGCCGGATTTCATCAGCGGGCAGTGCGTGCTGGATGAAAATGGCATCAGCTATCTGGAGGCCACAGCGCACGCTGATCCACTCGATCTCCGAGCAGACGACTTTAATGGCGAATTCGTCATTTTCCCGGGGTGGGGCCTGCATCTGGTCGATATGACGCTGCCAATGCGCGATCTAGTAGAGCTAGGAGAGACCCAAGCTGAATCTTGGCTGCAGGATCAATAGCGAATTCGGCAGCAGTGAGGCGTTTGCTTATACTCCTATGAGGTGAAAGCGCGCTATTCGTTGGCCACTCAAACGATTGCAGCATGTGCTTTACGGCATTATCATACGCAACGTCAATGTCCACTGGTGTCCGCTGAGTTTAGGTTCTTGAGGACAAGGAAGAGCGATTACGCAAGTACCCCACATTCACTCGGTTCGCGTGTTTGCAGACGCTGGGCTATCAATGTCTATGCCCGTGGCCCAGGGTAACCCTTGCTGCGTGATGATGATGAAAGCAGAACCTGAGACAGCGCCGCAGCCCAGCAATGTCACTCAGTGCTGCACGTGGCTAGGGGAAAACGGCGTGCCGCAGGTGCGCTGTTGGACGCCGATGGGGCAGCCCATCAGCCTGTGTGGTCACGGGTTATTGAGTTGTGGAACAATATGGACACAGCGAGGAGAAGTAGTCTCGCGTATGATTATGAACGATGCCAATGTGCGATTTTCACGGCACCGAGACATCAGTTGGGTCGGTTTTGATCCCATAGCTAGCGAGCCCAGTGTGGTGCCAGAGTGGGTTAAGAACGTCTTTGGCAGCGCACCCCAATCGGCCGCTGTGGCCGGGGGTGAAGCGGGCTACCTGATACTGTGCTGGCCAGATAGTGTGGACCTGAGAGATCTTACCGTGCCCGGCGCTGAACTGGCAGAGCATACCGGCCGAGCGATCATCGCCACCTGTGCTGATACCCAAAGCTCAGCGCTGGATATAAGACAACGGTATTTTGCCCCGCAACATGGCATTGCCGAAGATATTGCCACCGGCTCTGCCATGCGGGTGCTGGCGGATTTCTGGCAGGCGCAGGGCGGTTATAATGAGCTGCGCGCATGGCAATGTTCTGTTGAGGGTGGTCATTTGTTCAGTCGCATACAAGGCGGCATCACTTGGGTAGGCGGTCGAGTAGAGGCAGAGGGTGTTTGAGTGTACTGGTTTCGAAACGCTGCAGTGCTGGAGATAAAGAGTGTCGGCAATGGACGATGAAGCAATAGTCGCAGCGTTTGTGGAAACCCGGCAGCAGTCTGTGACTATCTGCGCGCCGCTGTTGCCAGAAGATTACAGCTTGCAGGCGGCCGCATTTGCCAGTCCGCCCAAGTGGCATCTGGCGCATACCAGCTGGTTTTTTGAAACCTTCATTCTTAAGCCCTTCGCCAGCGGCTATGAGTCGCCGCAGCCGCTGTATGAGGTGTTGTTTAATTCTTATTATAATGGCATTGGCGCGCAGCACCCCCGCGATCAGCGTGGTTTGTTGTCTCGTCCCCCACTGGAGGACGTGCTGGCCTACCGTGAATTCGTTGATGCCGCAGTGCTAGCGCTGGCCGCTGCTGCGAGTGATACAGCGCGCAAAACGATTCATGAGCGCATGCTGTTGGGCATTGAACACGAGCGCCAACATCAGGAGTTGTTTTTCACCGACTTCAAGTATTCTCTGAGTGCAAACCCACTATACCCCGAGTACCTGTCACAAGCGCTATCCACGAGTGTCAGTGCGCCGCCATTGCGGTGGCTGCGTGATGAAGGGGGCCTCATTACCATTGGCCATTCGGGACAAGGTTTTTGCTTTGATAATGAACTGCCACGGCATCGCTATTTTGTCGAACCCTTCGAGTTTGCCAGTCGGCTGGTAAGCAACGGTGAGTTTCAGGCCTTTGTTGATGATGGCGGATATCAGCGCCCAGAATTGTGGCTGGCTGACGGCTGGGCCATCGCAGTGGCGGAAGGCTGGACCGCACCACTGCACTGGTTGAACAGAGACGGCGAGCAGAGGGAGTTCACGCTGTACGGATCACAGCCGCGTGATGCCGCTCGCCCGCTGTGTCATGTCAGCGGCTATGAGGCTGAGGCCTATGCCCAATGGGCGGGCGCACGGTTGCCCACGGAACAGGAGTGGGAGAAGGTCGCTGTTGACCAGCCTGATTCCCTTGGGGGCATGGACGATGGGCACTATCATCCACGAGTGGCTGCCGATGATAAAGGCGTAAGCCAACTCTATGGTGAGTGCTGGCAATGGACTCGCAGCGCCTATACCCCCTATCCGGGCTACAAGCCCTCCCCGGGAGCTATCGGTGAGTACAACGGTAAATTTATGAGCAACCAGTGGGTATTGCGCGGCGGCTCCTGTGTAACAAAAAGCAGTCAGGCTCGACCCAGTTACCGAAACTTTTTTTACCCGCAAGACCGTTGGCAGTTCAGCGGTATTCGACTGGCCCGAACTTAGACATAAAGGCAGATCAATGAGAGAACAAGCGTCGCGCAAGAGCGACAAGGTGGTGTTTAGGAATGAGCATCCCGACCTGAGTCACAGCCGTGAGGAGATCCTCGCCGGTTTGCAAACTACTCAAAAAACGGTGAACCCGAAGTGGTTCTACGACGAGTATGGCTCGCAATTATTCGACCAAATCACCCGTCTGCCGGAATATTATCCAACGCGCACCGAGGTCGCTATTCTTACAGAGAACCGTGAACAAATCAGCGCGCGCTGTGGTCATGGCTGCCTGTTTATCGAGCCTGGTAGCGGCTCCAGCGAAAAGGTGCGGATATTACTCGACACTCTGCAGCCCGCAGCCTATGTGCCAATGGATATCTCTGCAGATTTTCTACAGTCGGCAGCCCTCGAGCTCGGTGGCGAGTACCCATGGCTCGATATCTACGCGGTATGTGCTGATTTCAACCAAGGCTGGTCTTTTCTCGACGCTTTACCGACAGGAAAACGCGTGGTGTTTTATCCTGGCTCAACGATAGGCAACTTGGAGCCGAAGCTGGCGGCAGAGTTCCTGATCCGAGTGCGCGATATGATGGGTGAGAACGGTGGTGCCCTCGTTGGCGTTGATACGCACAAATCCACTGATCGTCTCAACGCCGCGTATAACGACAGTCAGGGCGTTACGGCAAAATTCAATCTCAATGTGCTGCGCCGACTAAATGAGGTGATGGATGCGGAATTTGAAGAAGACAGCTTTCGCCACCACGCGTTTTACAATACCGAGGTCCGGCGCATCGAAATGCACTTGGTCAGCGAGCGGAAGCAGTCGGTGCGCTGTAACGGCGGCACCGTGGAGTTTGCGCTCGGCGAAACCTTGCACACGGAAAGCTCGTACAAGTACACGGCACAATCATTTGCGGCACTGGTGGAGGCAGCCGGATTGAAGTTGGCGCAGAGTTGGATGGACGCCGACGAATTATTCAGCGTGCACTACCTAGAACGCGCCTGAGCATCTACCAATGCCCCGTGCCGGGTTCGCCCTTAAAGGGGCCCCTAACGCGATCGGTAATCCAGCCACCGTAGAACTTGCCTGGCTGTGGTCTCACCAACTCACTGTTTACTCGACACTCCACCCGCCCTGGATAGAACGATGCGTGTCGGTGAATAGCGGCGAAGCTGTTGCTGGGGTTGGCGTATAGCCACGCAATTGGCACCTGCTGTGGATCGCTGGCCAGCGCGTAATAACTAGCCTCGCCTTTCCACTCGCAGAAGCTGCTCTGGGTGATCTTCGCCAGTTGCCGCCAATCGATATCTTTCTCGGGAAGGTAGTACGTGGGTGGGCTTGCCGTTTCCAGTACCCGCAGAGCAGATTTGCTGGTAGCGATGGCGACACTGGCATGACTCACCTCCACCCTTGCATCGCTGATCACCAGTATGGGGGGTCGTGGATAGTCCCACACTGATTCCTGGCCGGCGCTCGGTTGCTCAGCAAACTCTGGCCGTTTTTCCCCAGTATGTTCCCACATGCTCAATTTATACTCCTTGCTCGGCACGCATTTTCTGAACGCCGCGAATAATGAAGTGGATGAATGCGATCCATAGGCAGACGTAAGCCAAGGTGTAGCCCCAAGGGGCAAACAGATAACCCACGAGTACTCCGATGACGGGCAGCATGGCCAGCCAATGGCCGGGCACCCAAGCATCCTGTGCCCACGATATCCATACGGCGCTGATGGCGGAGAGGATCATCAGTCCCGCGAACAAAGGCAGTGCCCATGAGTAGAAATACATCAAACCGCCGAGCACGAGCGCGATGATGCCAGCACCCGAATGGATTACGGCGCCGAGGTCGAGTGTGCTTTCATTTTCGGTTAGATTTTCAGGCTCAGACATAGGCAGCGATCATCGGGAAGAAACCTTACATTCTATATTACCACGCAACGAAGACGCTTATACCAAGTGTCCGCCAAAATTAAATAAGCTGCTAATCGTCGCATGAGTAGGCAAGATTCGTCGTCCTTCGACTGGCACCGAATCGACAGCACATCGGCTGCAAATCACAATGTAGGCCTTGAACGCACAGCTCTCTGTGCAGAACGCTATAAATATTCTTGCATGATGCTGGCCATTTGGAGGGGAAGTTCCTTTAGTTGGGGATAGTTTTAGTCAAAGAATGGTTCGATCGCTACAGGCACAGATTTAAAGTTGGGTGTAAAGCTTCTAGGGTCGATACGCTTTTCACAGAGTACGTTGGCTTCAGGGTAATAAGCGAGAACGTTTCCAGGTGGTATGTCAAAAGCCTGCACCTTCATGTTTTCAAGCTTCCCTGTTGAAGACCGCACCGTAATTTTGTCACCGTCATTGAGAAAAAGCTGCTCCATATCTTCTCTTGATATCAGTAGGGCGTCTCGGCCAGCGTTATAGCGATAACTGTCATTCTCTTCATAGATGATAGAATTAAACTGTCCTTCACTGCGAATGCTGGCTAATAGAAAAGGATAGTCATTTGAGCCATCTCTAGGTTGAGGGATGGCATGTATTTGAAAGCTGGCGCGTTTATTCTCCGTGTTGAATTGAGGCGTATGCAGTAGGCGATTACGCACATAAAACTCTTCCTTAGCGACGCCTATATCTTTCAGTTCTTCCATTCCTGGTACGGTTTTTGCGATTGCATCGCGAATTTTTTCATGGGACCCAAACGCTTCAAAACTGAACGTTTTTTCGGCGGATGAATCTTTGTCAATTAGACCCTTTCCTAAGGCAGAAAGAATGCTTACTTCCGATCGGGCGTTATCGAGGCGACTAATGCCACCGTCACTTAGGCGCACAAAGTTAAACATTGATTCCTGTGTTGTGGATTGGCTTTCTTCATCTCTTGCACACACGGGCAGCACGAGTACGTCCTTTTCGATGCCGTATAGGTGCCCCTGATTCAAAGTGGTGGTGAGGTAAAGTTTAAAAGACACCTTGTTGAGTGCCGCTTCCGCCCATTTTGAATCAGGTGTCGCGCTGTATAAATTTCCACCAACAATGCATGCATTGTCCATTTCTCCTGCGTGAGCTGCTTCTAAAGACGCAAGTGTATTTAGGCCTTCTCGGGTCGGTAATTTGATATCGAGTGTCTGTTCAATTTTTTGAAAGACGTCAGACGATAAAATGGGCTTAACACCGATGGTTCCGATGCCTTGTACATTACTGTGCCCCCTTAGAGGCAGCAAGCCAGCATGCGGTTTTCCAAGCATGCCGCGAAGAAGGGCAAGATTGGCAATGTACTCAACGTTCGCCGATCCAAACTGATGATGAGTAATCCCCATGCCCCATGCAAATACGGCATTATTCGATTGACTGTAAAGCTTAGCCAGTTCGTAAACCTTTATTTTGCTGATACCAGTACTTTTTTCTATGTCGTTCCACGTTGTGCCATCGATATCATTTTTAAAGGTGGAAAAATGATCCGTATAATTTTCAATGAACTTTTTATCTTCAGTCCCTAGTTCAAGAACTGCTTTTGAGATTCCCTTTAATAGCGCGATGTCGCCACCAATATTGGGTTGTAAATACAATGACGCAATATCGGTGCCGCCTGCAATCATTGACGCGGGACTTTTGGGCACTGAAAATTTTACAAGTCCAGGTTCTTTTGCAGGGTTAATGATAATGATCTTTCCCCCGCGATCTCTGCAGTTTTTCAGTTGGTGTATTAGGCGCGGGTGATTCGACGCAGGATTAGCGCCAATAATAAAAATGGTATCGCAATGCGCTAGATCTTTTAGTTCGATTGTCGCAGTGCCAGTGCCGATGGTGCTACCTAAACCAACACTCGTTGCTTGGTGACAATAGTACGAGCAGTTGGTGACATTGTTTGTGCCGTACAGGCGTGCGAGTAGTTGTAATAGAAACCCTGCTTCATTAGAGGAGCGGCCGGAGGCGTAAAAAAAACTTCTGTTAGGTTCGCTTTGTTGAAACCGCTCTATTGCGTGCTGGAGAGCCCAATCCCATTCGACTTCTCGATAGTGTTGACTGCCTTTCGCCTTGTAAATAGGGTTACCTAATCGGCCTGTATGCTCTAGCTCTTTCGGTGAGAGTTCCCTGAGTTCGCTAATGCTATGTGAGAATACTTCGGATGGAATAGGTGATTGAATGTCGGTTGATTGCGCTTGAACACTTTTATTGCACACCGAGGGAAATTCCCCAAGCTCATTAGTCATGCCGCCAAGCTGGCCACCCATGCCAAGACCGCATGCTTTGCAGGTGTTTTTTGCGGTGAGTGCTTTTGCTGAATTTTTTAAGCCAATGCGTCTTACTGCATTAAGTGTGTAGAGGACCTTTTTGGGTCCGCCACCTACAATTTTTCTCATAGACTTGTCTCATGTGACCGAAGTAGTAGTCATACGGACAAGTTAAAGCTATTGCTTCAGAGAAGGCAAGGTATGGTGCGGAAAAATGCTTTTACCGAAGCTGTCAGAATCACGCCATGAATACGCAAAACCCCACCGTTTTCTCCGAGACAGTATTTGTTTAGTCGTGTGTCCTGCTTCGGCTGAACCGTGATGATACCTTATGCATTGACGAAGCGTCCGTGAACAGCGACGCCAAACAATATCACCCCTGATGGGCTATCAGGCCGGTGAGTTGGTTGATGTGTGTCTTCAGGCGAAGCGGAATGGCGCTGTGGATAAGCTACTCTTTCTATAAGCCACCGTCTCAACCCCGCAAGGTTTACGCCACCTTCTGAGATTTGGATAGTCGTGTTACGCTGAAAAGCTAAGTCTAAAGGGGCACGACGATGAGACGTCTAATTACTTATGTTATCCGAGCACTGCTGGTAGTTTTAGTACTCGCAGCAGTGGCGTTCGCTGTAGCGCGCGGAGGACTGAAGGAGGTAGATCAGGCAACTCGAGACGAGTGGGGCGGTAATTACCTGGAAACGGATCACGGCATCCTGTCTTATACCCGTGAGGGCCCTGTCGCTGCACCTGCAGTAATACTCGTTCATGGGTTTAGCACGCCTAAGTTTGTGTGGGAGCAGGTAATACCTGCCGTCGTGGCAGCGGGCTATCAGGTCATCAGCTTTGATCATCTAGGCAGGGGTTTCTCTGATAGGCCCGAGGGCCCCTATGATTCTGCCTTGTATAACAGCGAACTCGCAGGATTGATTAAAGGCCTAAACCTCAACACGCCTTTGACGCTGGTCGGTTACTCGATGGGCGGTGCCAATGTCGTTGACTACGCGGCCTCACATCCTGAACAAGTAAAGCAGCTAGTACTTATCGCTCCCGCGGGATATATGCGTAATGCACCTGAGATGTCTCCGCTGGCGATGCCAGTGGTGGGTGAGTGGCTGGCAACAGTTTTTGGTAGGCGTTATGCCCGCCAGGGTATTGAGTCTGAAATCAATGCAGGTAGAGCACCCGCGAATATGTTAGAAAAATTTGACCAGCAGGCAGCCTTTGCAGGCTACACCGATGCTCTGCTCTCCACACTTCGATATTTCCCGATGGCTGATTTGTCGGACCGTTATCGCATAGTGGGTGGCACTGACATTGACGTGTGGGCCATCTGGGGCACTTCTGACACAGTCGTTCCCTTTGATGGTGCTAGCCTTATGATGGAAGACGTCCCTCAGATGAAACTCACTGAACTTAAAGGCGCCAATCACAATATGACCTATGGACAGGCCGATGATGTTGCTACGGCGCTGGTGCATGCGCTTAAAGAGGGCTAATTAGCACACTTCCACTGCTGTCGAGAAATCGGGTATGCTGCTGACGTCATTTCAACAGGATAGCGCGTAATGAAGATAATGTTGACCACACTCTTTGCTGTAGCCGCACTGGTGGTATTGGCTGTCGTTGCAGGATACGCGTGGCTCGCGCCGGAGGAGTTAGTAACATACAGCCCTGCCCCCGAGACAGTAAAAATAATTGAAGGCGGTGAAATTATTGGCTACCAGAATGACTTGGGCGTGTCTGTGTGGCAGGGAATTCCTTATGCGGCGGCGCCGATAGGCGAACTGCGCTGGAAGGCACCGCGCCCAGTCACGCCCTGGGAGGGGCAGTTGCAGGCGCTTCGCCCCGGCAATGAGTGCGCTACCCAGCCCCGTTCCACTTCCAGTGAAAATCAGTCGGTGGACGGTAATGAGGATTGCCTTTTCCTCAACGTGTTTGCGCCTGCGAATGCCGACAATTTACCTGTCATGGTTTGGATTCATGGCGGCGCCAATACCCGTGGCAGCGGCAGCATTATGCTCTATGAGGGTTCGCTATTAGCAGCTCGCCACCAAGTGGTGCTGGTAAGTATCAATTATCGTTTGGGTAACTTTGGCTGGTTGTCACACCCAGCGCTGCGTTCAGCGGCTGCATCGCTTGAAGATAATTCAGGCAACTACGGCACACTCGATCAGGTTCAGGGGCTTAAATGGGTCAGGGACAATATTGCTCGCTTTGGCGGCAATCCCGACAAGGTCACTATTTTTGGCGAATCCGCCGGGGGCTGGAATGTCCTCGCGCTGATGGCGTCACCCTTGGCTAAGGGTTTATTTCACGGCGCCATCGTCCAGAGCGGCGGGCTGGATATCGAGCCTCTGTGGGTGGCCGAGAACTACGTTGACGACGAACAAGCTGGTAGCCGCCTCAGTTCACGCGAGATTATCAATCAACTGTTCATTCTTGATGGCTCCGCCGAAGATGCCGCGGCCGCTCGTGCCAGGCAAGAATCAATGTCCTCGACAGAGCTAGCCCGTTATCTGCGAGCAAAATCTACGGCTCAAATTTTTGCCGCTTATCGCAGTGAAGACGGCGGTCTTGTCACCACATTGCCAGACTTGATCGGCGATGGTCATGTGTTACCCGCCGGTGTTAGCTCCGAGCAGCTATTCTCCGATCCCGCCAATTACAACGCGGTCCCAGTGATGCTGGGTACCAATCTCGATGAAATGAAATTGTTCCTTAGCTTTAATCCCGACATGGTCAACACATTGATGGGTATTCCGACTGGGATTAAGGATCTGCAGCGTTACGACAAGTTCAATCGCTACAGCACCGACCGATGGAAAGTCATTGGCGTAGATCGTCTAGCCACAGTGATGCGTGCCGGCCAGGGAGACAACGTTTTCGCCTACCGCTTTGACGCCAAGGACTTGCGTGATTTCGGCCTGATCGATTTGCGCGACTTACTGGGTGCCGCACACGCACTGGAAATACCCTATGTGTTCGGCAACTTCCCCAAACCTTTCAGCGTGATGTATCCCTCAGACACACATGAAGCTCGCGATGCGCTGTCGGCGAGCATGATGTCTTATTGGGCGGAGTTCGCCTACAGCGGAAAGCCCGGCCGCGGCCGTGATGGAGAGGAGCGAGAGTGGACTAGCTGGGTGAACGAGGGCGAAGACAGCGACCGTTTAATGATACTCGACAGTACGCTGGGCGACGGTATTCGCATGTCGCCAGAGCGCATTAGCATTGACGACCTGAAGCAGCGTCTGTTCTTGGACACCAGTTTTGCGGATCAAGAGGAGTATTGCATGGCCTACAGGACCCTGTTTCTCGAGGATGATTTTGATCCCCAGGAATACGAGAGCCTGGGCGGGGAGGGTTGCTCTTCATAGGGAACTTATCGAGACACGGGGACCGTTTACCGAAGCAAATTGTTACCTCCTGAGTTTGGCAACAAATAGTGCACCCTAAAAACGGCTAATGTATATTACGTGAGGTGCGTTGAGTTGAGCAGAGCGGGCTGAACCCAGTTCGTGAATTCGTGAAAGAAAGTAGACAGGCGTCTCCGTATCATGTGATCGTTCCATTGAGTGTCAAGCCTATCCCGATACATAATAAATACAGATAAAGGAAGGAATATGACGGTGCACACTAGAGTTGTCGAAAAAACATGCAGGTCCATGAGCTTTGCCTTAATGGTCGCGTTCTTATCATTTGGGGCTATTAGCGGCTGCGGTAGCAGTAACGACGATAATGATTGGTTTGGGGCTGGCGATTCTGACGGCTCTGACGGGGGTTTGGGCGTTGTCGATCCCGATGCGGGCATTTACCCTAACCCACAGAACATTACGCCTTTCGTGGGCGACGACCCCCGCAAACTTCAGTTTTGGGATTTGACCTATTCGTGGACAGACGATCCCGATGGCGGCACTGGCACGTGTACCAAAGGTAACGTGCAGATCATGAATGACGAGCTTCAGGTGACACAGACGGCGGCTGTATGCCCGGACAATATTGGTCAGGTTACGCCCTGCAACCCGCAAGCGGGCGAGGATGATCAAGGCAACAATGTCGTCGCAAGCGGAGCGGTCCAGCAGTCGGCTAAGGGGTGCATCAGGGATGGGCAGGGCGTTGCTAATTGTTCGGCGACCCCGGTATCTGGTCCTACTGACGCATTGACCTGCCAACAGGCCGTTGAGAGGGCAGACCCGCTCGCCGCAGGCGCTGTCTGGTACCAGAGATTGGCAGGTATCCCGCCAGGCACTTCGGCAAATTATTGGTGGGGCAAAGCGTTCGGAGCGCAGGGGGGCGAGGCCAACACCTACGGCGGTACGCAGATGGTCTATTGGGGGGATTCAGAAAGCGCAATATCGGTCGCGGCAAGCGGAGGCGGCGAATATAGCAAAGAGGTTCAACCCATCTATATGTGCAACGCGGCAACGGCGGATGTTACAAACACAGGCGCTTGTGGACTGTCATCACTGTTTGGCACCTGCTTGAAGGACGGCCAAAATTGCAGGATCAATAATCTCACTGAAGATGCCGACGGTTTCTTTAATGTGTATTTCAAGTCCGCCGCAGCGGCGAGCGACTTACCTCCGCTCGATAATGCTCAGTGTGATGTGCCTTCGGGGCTCGCGTGGCTGGGTAACATTCCTAACAACGGCGTTGTCGCTACTTGGGCAAAACTGTATTCTGCAGGTTTTACCGGTGTAGTGATTGACATCAACAAATCAACAGATGCAGATCTGACAGCAATCAAGGCGGCGCCAGGCTCACCGACAATCATTCTTTCAATAGCCAATTCGGTCAAAGACTGGGAGGACTTTAAGCTTTCCTCGTCTTGGGAAACCAAAATCAACAAGTATGCCAGCGCAATAGCTCTGGATACCGAAAAAGCTGCCCCTTCGAATTGCACATGGATGAATCAGCAAGGATTTATTCAAGCTTTTCAACACCGCAACCTCCTGATTGCCATCGACGACCATACCTGCGAGGACGAGTTCAGAGTGCTTCAAAAGACGGGGGACTGGAAAATTAAATTTATCGGGGATGCGTATTCAACGGGTAATCTCCCTGCAATCGAGCCATGCCCGGATGTCGTGAATACGATGATTTATCCGACCTCTTTTCCGGCTAAGGATATCGACCCGGCATCGATTCTGAATCAATGCCCTACGGCCGCCGGGATGATTTTTTTTGACTGTACTAAGGCTTACCCGTGTGAGGCAAGTAATATCAGTTCCTATACTACTGCGCCGAAGTATAAAGCTGCCGAGGTCATAATGAATCAGCGGAGTTGCGTGAACTTTCCATCCGGGCCACCTCCAACCCCACCCACTCCCGGCGGTGAATGCTCCGAGTCTTTTTGTAACGCGAACAGCGGTGCCAGCTGCACCGCATCACCAACCAATAATTGCGAATTCTGTAACAGAAAAGCATGCCACCCCTACTCCTCAGCGGCAGACGAAATGGGGGCTGGGTTTTAATGTGAGCCTGAGCGTTTTAGCAAGTCAGGAGTGGTAGGACGTAGCATCTCGATCGGATAGAGCGTGACCTCGCAACAACCTCTATTCGGTAAAGCTGTGGCCGAGCAGAGCTGGTGCTCAGTTGCATGAGCGATGTTGCCATCTGAAAGGCCTAGCGCGCATATGTTGAAGGCGCGAGGTAATTGCGCGGTGGTTTCTGCTGGAGGTAGGGTGTGACGATGAGTGCGATGTTTTTCTTCAAGCGCATAATGGTTGTGTTTTGGGCGCTGTGGTGGATGTTGGCATTTTTGACCGACTTTCTGGGCGGCCTCTATTTATTGAATGTCTTCACAGAGCCTTGGGTGCCTCATTCAAACTATCCGGCGGTGGTGACTTCGCTGGTACAGTATGATGCACCCAATTGGTTGCCGGCCGTATTTTTTGTCGGCATTATCGCCTGGTCTTTGCTGTCCGCACTCGCATTTATTTTTGCAGCACTTACACCAGCTCAGGCTTCACAGCGTTGGCGTGAAAGAGTCAATGCTGCGTTCATTATTTCCTTGGGTCTGTGGTTCGCATTTTTTATTTCAGACCAAGTCGTTATGATGTTTGACCTCGAACAAAATCATATGGTGCAAGGCGGCTTTCAGTTACTCACCTTCATGGCGATTCACTTTCTGCCAGACGATTAATTGTACGAGGTCTATTTTCGCTCACCTCCATATACTCACTAGCGACACTGAGCCACTGGCGTTGGATGCGCCAGATTTTCGCGGTATCTAGCAGGCAATCCGTTGCCGTTTGTAAGATCTGTGGAGTATCACTCAACAGCGACTTTTTGCGTACCGTCCGGCTCAGGTTCGGTTTTGCCCAGCAGCTTGCTGATATCTCTTCCCACAAAATACAGAACCGGCACCAGAAACAGCGTGATGAAAGTGGCAAACAACACGCCAAAGGCGATGGATATGGCCATTGGTTTCACAAATTGCGCCTGTAAAGAGGCTTCCAACTGGATAGGTAACAAGCCCATGAAGGTTGTCACTGAAGTCAGCACGACGGGACGGAATCGACGTACTCCACCGTCAATGACGGCATCTCGCCAGTGCTGCCCGCCTTTAGTGATGCGCGAACTGATATGGTCCACCATGACCAGACTGTCATTGACAACAATGCCACTCAACCCAATCATCCCGATGGCAGACAGCATGCTCACGCTATTGCCTAGAATGAGATGCCCCAGTATGGCGCCCACCAAACCGAAGGGTATAACCGACATGATGATAAGAGGCAAAGCGTAACTGCGCAGTGGTACCGCCAGCGCGGCGTAAATCATCAGCAACACCGCGACAAGGCCGAGGCCGAGAGTATCGGTGGTCTTGGCCTGCTCTTCTGCTTCACCGCTCAAGCGTGTTGAAACACCGGGATAGCGAAGTAAAATATCCGGCAATAGGTCGTTAGTAATCGCCTGATTAACCTGGCTCGGCTCCACCGTAGATTTATCGACATCCGCTTCTACGTTGACCACACGCTGGCGATTGAAGCGATTGATAACACTGACCCCGACCCTCTCTGTGGCTTCGCCCACCACCTCAAATGGCACCTTGCCGCGCCCGGGGACATCGATCCACATGGATCGCAACGACTCCAGAGTGGCTCGCTCCTCGGCAGGAAAGCGCACATACACCCTGACTTCATCGCGACCGCGTTGCAGACGCTGAATTTCAGCGCCGAAAAAAGCCTGACGCACCTGCGTTGCGAGTTCGACCTGCCCCAGTCCAAGGGCATCGCCTTCGGCGGTAACGCTTATATCAAGCTCCGGCCCACCTGCATCAAAACTGTCCCTGATGTCATAGAC
>OLHR01000220.1_pt1 | contig 20951 bp, 20 predicted proteins | sample 1609291 | NCBI WGS metagenome assembly OLHR01 (sample SAMN05416707, study PRJEB24817) | seawater metagenome | isolation source: Sea water | place: Canada:Atlantic | collected 2013-07 | reverse complement strand
GTGTAGAGTTCTCCGGTTTTCTCGGCGCGGATGGTGCGCTGGAGGGTGGTGGGGAAGCTCTGGAGTTGAGGGGTTTGTTGGGCTTCTTTGTCGGTGGCATTTTTCCACTCGATGAGAAAGGCGCTGGTCTCGGTGGAGGTGGGTGGGCGGCCGAGGGCGAGCTGGAAGGCACGGTGAATGACTTGGGTGCCGTCGCTTTTTTCTATGAGGAGTCGGTGGGCGAAGGCGAGGGAGCGGTCCTGCATTTCCTGAGCATTGAGGAGGGTGAGGGCCTGAGGTGCAACGGTGGAAGTTTCACGGTTTTCGCAGGAGTTATCGGTGCCGGGTTGGTTAAAGGTTTCGAAGAAAGGATCGCGGAGGCCGCGGAGTTTTTCGGCGTAGATGCTACGGCGGTTACGCTGGGCGGGGAAGGGGTCGGGCTCGTAGATGGAGGCGGTTCCGCCCATGATCTGGAGGGGCTGGGTGGCGACCTCCCAGTTGATGTCGGGCTTGGCCGGGAGGCCTCCGATTTCGGGGTTCATTTCGCCGCTGGCGATGAGCATGGCATCGCGGAGTTCCTCGGCGGTGAGGCGGCGGGGGAGGAAGGTGGCGTAGAGCTTGTTTCCGGGGTCGGCGAGGGTTTGGCTCTTGGCATCGGGGTGGCGGGAGCTGCGCTGGTAGGCGGCGGAGGAGATGATGAGGGCGTTGAGCTTTTTAATGGAGGAGCCATGCTGGGTGAACCAGTGGGCGAGGTGGTCGAGGAGTTTGGGATGGGTGGGGAGTGCGCCGGTGCCGCCGAAGTTGTTCGGGTTTCCCGCGAGGCCTTTGCCGAAGTGCCAGGACCAGACGCGGTTGACAATGACGCGAGCGGTGAGGGGGTTTTTTGGGTCGACGATCCAGTTGGCGAGGGCGAGGCGGCGGTTGCCTTGGGCGGCGGGGAATTCGGAGGCTGGCATTTGGCCGAGAGATTCGGCGGCGCTGATTGCGCCGGGAACGACGGAGGCGCCGAGTGAGTAGGCGCTGCCGCCGGTGAGGATGTGGTCTTTTTCGAGGGTGCCTTTTGCCCAGGGTTTGGGAGGCTTGGAGATGTGGCCGCTGATGCTATTGCGCTGAATGGTTTTTCCGGTGTAGACGCCGTGGGCGCGGGGCTTGGTGCGGTCGGCCTCGATGGTATGGCGCCTGATGTTTTTGGCCATGCGCGCTTTGGAGGCCTCATCGCCAGGGTCGAGACCGTTGTCGCCGACACGCGCGGTGGCGTTCTCCTGCTTTTTACGGGAGGCCATCGCTTGCTGGAGCTCGGCGCTTTGTCTTTGGTAGTGACCAATTTTTGAGGTGACGATTTTTTGGGAGGCTTCGAATTTGCTAAGGTTCTCGTTTTTTGAAAATGGGACTTGGTGGTCGGCGAACTGGGTGGAGGAGAAGACGGCCATCATGCGGTAGTAGTCGCGGGTGGGGATGGGGTCGAATTTGTGGTCGTGGCACTTGGCGCACTGGAGTGGGTGGGCGAGGAAGGTTTGGCCGACGGAGTCGACGACGTCATCGAGCCAGAACTGGCGGGTCTCCTTGAAGACGGACATGGCGGTTTGCTCCCAAGGTCCCATGCGGAGGAAGCCGGTGGCGATGAGGGAGTCGGTGTTTCCGGGGGCGAGTTCGTCGCCGGCAAGTTGCTCGAGGACGAAGGTGGGGAAGGGTTTATCTTGGTTGAAGCTGCGGATGACGTAGTCGCGGTAGCGCCAGGCGTGGGGGCGGGAGTAGTCGTTTGCGAAGCCGGCGGAATCGGCGTAGCGGACGACATCGAGCCAGTGGCGGCCGAAGTGCTCGCCGTAGTGCGGGGAGGCCATAAGTTGGTCGGCAAGCGAGGTGACGGCGGCTTGCTGGTCGGCTTTGAACTGAGATTCAAATTGGGCGGCTTGCTTTGGGGATGGGGGGAGTCCGGTGAGGCCAAAGTGGAGGCGGCGGGCGAGTTCGTGGGCGGTGGCGCCTGGGGCAGGAGTGAGGTCGATCTTGGCGAGTTGGGCATCGACGAAGTGATCGATGGGATTTTTTCCGGTGGGGACTTCGGTTTGCTTGAGGGGGCGGTAGGCCCAGAGTTTTTCGGTTTCGTAGCGTCGGTTTTGCCAGGATTCGTCGAGAGCTTTGGAGGTGGAGACTTGTTCGCCCTCGGCATATTGCTGCTGGATTTCGGTGACGCGATTTTCATTAGGCCAGGGGGCTCCGGCGGTGATCCAATCGCGGATGGTCCAGCTTTCTTTCTCGGAGAGCTTGTCGGCTTCCTTGGGTGGCATTTCGTAGTCTTCGATGGTGCGGGTGGTGAGGAGGTAGAGGTAGCTTTCTCCGCCCTTTCCGAGGGTGAGGACTTCGTCGGCATATTCGTCACCGCCGAGGAGGACGGATTCGCGGGTGCGCATGTCGAAGCCACCTTTGATTTTTTTGCCTTTGGCACCGTGGCAGGCCATGCATTTTTCAGCGAAGAGGGGCTGGACGTGGAGGGCGAAGAGTTTTTCGCCATCGGTGGGCTCGGTGGGCTCGGCGGCCGGAAGGGTGGCGATCCCGAGGAGCCAGATGAGGGGGAATCGCAGTTTTTTGATCATTGGTTCAGATTTATACTGAAATGCTTGGGGTGAGCTTTCTGTTTTCGATGTCCACTAAAATGGGGACGTCAAGGGGGAGTGAAGGTTGAACAGGGAACAGTGAGATTTGAACGTTGAAGGCTACCTCCTACAGCCTTTGAGCTACAGTTCGGCGAGTTCCTCGGCGAAGCCGGAGGAGAGGATGGGGAAGCGGCACCAGGATTTGGGGTCGAGGTTGAGGTCGTCGACGTGGAAGCTGACGGCGTAGCGCTCGCGTTTCCATTGGTTGCGGCACCAGAGTTTGAAGAATTTGATGACCCACTGCTTCATCTCTTTTTCGGAGTGGTCTGGATGATGAAGCATCGCGAAATCGAGGGCGGCTTGCGGGCCTTTTTTGTCGCGGATGGCGGCGCGCTCGATGGTGTCGAGGACGCCGTAAGGCATGAGGTCGCCTTCGTCGGTTTGCTTGTCTGCCTTGGGACGGAGTTCGGCGGTGGGTTGCTGCTCGTTGATAAGACTGAGCGCAGGGTAGGGGCCGGTTTCCGGGAGGCCGGTGGTTTCCATCCAGCGGAGCCAGGTGCGGAGGTAGTCCTTATCGATGCCGGCGATGGGGCTGACGCCGCCGGCGGTGTCGCCATCCATGGTGGCGTAGCCGACGGCTGCTTCCGAGCGGTTGCTGGTGGAGAGGAGGAGGCCGTTGCGGAGGTTGGCGAACATCCAGATGCCGGGGGCGCGGACGCGGGCTTGAATGTTTTGGCGGGTGAGGTCGTCTTTTTCCCAGTTGAGCTGGCGTTTGAGGACGGACTCGATGGTGCGTTCGTAGCCCTCGACGAGTTGGTCGACTTCCCACTCGGCATAGTCGCAGTCGAGCATTTTAGCGACGGCTTGGGCAGCTTGGCGGGTGACGTCCCCGCTATTCTTTGTGCCTTGGTAGGCGCAGAAGAGGAGTTGCTTCATCCAGGTGGCTGGGTCCTCGGGGAGGTCGAGATAGGTCAGGCGCTTGCGGACTGCTTCGACACCGAGCTCGGCGGTGGCGAGGTCGAGCATGATCTTGGCGAAGCTGGAGACGGCGGCGGAATCGGCGCCTCCGCTGAGGGAGACGACGAAGCCATTTGACCAGCTTTTGCGCATGTAGTCGAAGTAAGCGAGGGCCATGGCGCGGGTGAATTCTTCTTCCTTGCTCATGGGGGCGACCGACTCGTGGCCATCGCGGCGCTCGACTCGTGGCCAGTCGAAGAAGAGGTCGATTTCGGCTCGGCCTTCGACATCGACCTTTCGGCTGACGGTGCGGGCTTGGTGGAGGCGGTTGCGTTCGATATCGACTGATTTCACGGCAAGGGTGACTTCTTCAAAAGAGAAGCGGAGTCCTTCGGCGGTGATTTTTCCGTGGTCGGCGATGAGTCCGCCGCCATCGAAAATAGCTCGGCCGGATTCGTTGCCGAGGAGGTTGGCGTAGACGTAAGCGACACCGAAGGCGCGCGATCCTTCGATCACGAAATGCTCGCGCACTTCTTGTTTTCCGAAGGCGAAGTGGCTTGCGCTAGGATTGAGAATGATGTCGATTCCGCTGCCTGAGAATTGTGATCCGGGGCGATTTGCGACCCAGGCGTCCTCGCAGACTTCCAGTGCGATGCGGATGCCATCGATGTTAAAAATAGGATCTCCGATAGGGATAAGATCGCCTTCGAATTCCTCGCCGACTACCACGCCTTCAGGCCAGGCGCGGAACCAACGGGGTTCGTAGTGAAGGCCATCGCCGGCGAGATTTTGTTTTGCGACGAGACCTGCTATTTGACCATCGACGAGAAGCGCGACGGCGTTGTAGACGGCATTTTTGACCCAGACGGGGAGGCCGACGGCGACGATGAGGCCTTGGGTTTCGGGTGCTATTTCTAAAAGGCTGGCCCAGGCGCGCTCGCTGACTTCGTGGGAGAGGAAGTGATCTTCACAGCCGTAGCCGGTGATGGCGAGCTCGGGGAGGCAGAGGACGGAGACGTCGGCTTCACGGGCTTTTGAAATGGCTGCCAAAATGCGGCGGCGGTTGCCGGCCCAATCGAGGGGAATCTGGTTGAGGCAGCCCGCGCCTACGCGTATCGTGTCGGTCATGACGGGGAAGAGTTTACCGGAAGATGTGAATAAGCCAAGGCTGGGGGAAGGGGGACTTCGTTTGGGGGAGGTGATCCGCTGATTAGCGCAGATTGGAGTTCGGTAATTTTGGTTTTGGGATTTTGGGAATCGGTGTAAGTTATGAGTTATGGCTGAGAAAATTTGGATGGCTGAAGAGGGTATTGTAAAGTGCGCGAGAAAGAAGTCTGGGTGGTGGATTTTGGTGAGAGTGTTGATGTGGGGATGTTTGGGGTTGGTGGTCCACCATTGAAAAAGAAGATGAGGAAAGATGGGCGTCAACTGAGAGAGAGGTGGATTGCTCATGCGGTCGAGTTGCTGAGGGCGCATAAGGGCCACATGGGAATCATCATTTACCTGAGAGGAGAGGGTCTCTCGGCGGAGATTGCGAAGCAGACGTCCTACGACATCTTTGATGAAGCGAAAGGACGCTTTAAGAAGAAGCAACGTTGGCTTGTGGTGCTTGCTTGGATCCTCATCGCAGTGGGATTGGGGATGCCCGTGGTGCAGGCGATGATTGGGATGCCGGTCGTCTTGATCTGGTTTGGACCTTTTGTTGCGGGGGTAAGTCTTCTCGGAAGACTTCACAACCCGGGAAGATTGCCAGAGGAGTGATTATCCGTCCTTCTTGAGGACCATCGAGAGGAGGGCTGGGTGCGGAGGATCTGGATGACGGCGGTGGCTGATGGTTCGGTAGCGGTTTGTCCAAAGAAGAGGAGAAGGGCCAGTGAAGCAGCGAGCGAGGGGGCGTCTTGATCCCGTGAAGGTAAAAGGATGGGCATTTACCCGTAGAATGATTTCACTTTGGTATTCTTCTGAGGGCTCGCAATCACAGGAGCTGAGAGTGAGAAGGGAAGCAAGAGCGAGCAGGCAGAGGATCAAAACGGTATTTAGTTATTTTAATTAGCCTCTTAACTCAGTGATTTGTTCAAGATTGCATGGCGGGGCGTTTGGTCCGGCAGCCCTCCGGGGTGCGGATTTTGGGAGATGAGAGGCCTCGGGGTTGGGAACCCCGCGCGATCGTTTGGAACCCCGCTGGGGATCTGGGAAGTTGGATTAATGGCGAACTTCGGTATCGCGCGTTGGCGATCCTTATTTATGGTGTTGCCGTGACTGCAGGTAGTTTCATTTGGAAAGGGGTTCGGCATTATCGTGCAGCTTATCTTGGGGTGCTCGCGGGGGCGGCGGTGGGAGCAATGGTTCTTTTGGGGGCGCTCATGGCAGGGGACTCAGTGAAAGGAAGTCTGCGCGAGGCGGCGGAACTACGGACGGGGAAAGTGGGGACGATTTTTTCGGGCGGAGAACGCTTTTTTAGTGATTCACTTTCCGAACGAGCCGGAGGAGCGGCGATTCTTTATCTCAAGGGGCAGGTGAATGTGGGCGCTCGTGCCGAGGGGCAGGTGCAGGTGATGGGGGTGGAAGGGGATTTCTGGGAGTTCGCTCCGGAGCTGACGAAGGGGATGTCGGGGACTGACGAGGACGCGGTGGCGGTGAGTGAACGGCTGGCGAAGGCGCTTGATTTGGAAGTGGGATCGCAGGTGGTGGTGCGGCTGCAGAAGCCGGGGCTTCTCTCGCGCGATGCACCGTTATCGGGTGAGGGAGAGACGGTGACGGCAATTCGAGGGAAAGTGGCCTGGGTGGTGCGTGATGAGCAGTTTGGGCGCTTTAGTTTGGAGGGAACGCAGGTGGCTCCGTCGTCGGTTTTTCTTCCGCGGGAGCGTTTGCAGAAGGCGCTCGATCTTCCGGAGAAGGCGAATCTCTTATTGCTGAATGAAGAGAGGGATTTTGAGGCCGATGAGATGACGCTGGCCGATTACGGAATGAGCGTGGAGGAGGTTCCGGGTGGGGTGACGGTGCGGTCGTCGCGGATTTTCATTGGGCCTCAAATTGTAGAAGCGATTGCGGCGGAATTGCCGGTTGAGCGGGTTGCGACTTATCTTGTAAACACGCTGGCGACCGAGGTGGGAGAGACGCCTTACTCGATGGTGACGGCGGTGAGTGCCGGGGCGGCGGATTTTCTTCCGAAGGATTTGAATGAGGATGAGATTGTCATTAACGAGTGGCTTTCGGAGGACTTGGGTGCCGTTGTGGGTGATGAGGTTTCGCTCGATTATTTTACGGTGGAGGCGGGGAGCAAGTTGGAGGAAAAACGGAAGAGTTTTACGGTGCGCGCGGTCATTCCGATGACCGGTGCGGCGGCGGATCGACGGTGGATGCCAGATTTTCCCGGAGTGGCGGATGTGGACAGCGCGCGTGATTGGTCGCCGGGGCTGCCGCTCGATCTCAAACGGATTCGCGATAAGGACGATACTTACTGGGAGAAATATAAAGGGACGCCGAAGGCCTTTGTGAGTTACGCTGCGGGCGAGGCGATGTGGAAGAATCGCTGGGGCGCGGTCACCGGATTGCGGGTGATGGGTGGGAAGAAAGAGGAGGTCGAAGCGGCGGTCTTGAGCGTGCTCTCTCCGAACATTGCCGGGATGCGCGTGTTGGACTTTAAAGCGCAGGCGGAGAGTGCGGCGAAGTCGCCGGTGGATTTTGGGATGCTCTTTATCAGCATGAGTTTTTTCCTGATCGTGGCCTCGATCGCGTTGGTGGTGATGCTCTTTAACTTCAATGTGCAGCAGCGCACGAGCGAGAGCGGGCTGATCGCGGCGCTTGGGATTCCAGCGAAGAGGGTTAGGAACTGGCGGATGGGTGAGGCTTTTTTCGTGATTCTCTTTGGAAACATTTTGGGCGCGATCCTTGCGGTGGGGTTCTGTCTTGTGGTTTTGAAAGTGATCGGTTCGATTTGGGGCGGAGCGGGCAGTAGCTTTTCGTTTCACTTGGGAGTGGGAACCTTCTTCACGGGCTTCCTGACCTTCCTGGCGCTGTCGCTTTTGTCGATCTGGTTAACGCTTTGGCGTCAATCGAAGCGTAGTGCGAGTGTGCGGCTTGCGAGTGGGGCTGAGGAAGAAGCGGGGCATCGGAGTCGCTGGACTTGGGTCTTTTTTGGATTGGGAGTTTTGATGATTCTTGGAGCGATCGGACTCGGCTTCACGGTGGGGCCGCAGGGAGCATTCTTCCTTGGGGGATTTGGATTACTTTTGCTCGGACTCGGAATTTTCCGTCTCGCGATGGCACGGACGACATCGCTTGCGGAGCTGAGCGGGAATGCTTTGGCTAAGGTGAACTTGAGTCGGCGATCTTCCCGGAGTGTCACGGTGGTGGGCATTTTGGCGGCGGGAGTTTTTCTGGTGCTTTCGGTGACCGCGTTTCGGAAAAACGATGGGGGCGATTGGCAGCAACCCATTAGTGGGGCAGGAGGCTTTGCTTGGTGGGTGGAAACGACCAACCCGGTGAATCGGCCTGCTGATGCCGAGGGCGAAGTAGCTTGGTTCGGCTTGCCTGCTGATGAGGTGGTTCCTTTTAGAGTGGGTGCTGGTGACAGCGTGGACTGTTTTAATCTCAACTCGACGAATCGGCCTCGCCTTTTGGGTGTCGATCCAGCGCGCCTGGAGGGACATTTTAAAACAGACGCTGCATGGAGTGAGCTCGATGGGGAGGGGGAGGAAGTGGCGGCTTTTGTCGATGAGACCACGATGATGTGGGTTCTCAAGATGAAGGTTGGGGACACGCTGAGCTACGACGATGAGTTTGGGCAGCCCTTCACGGTGAAGCTTGCGGGGGTGGTGAAGGATTCTATTTTTCAGGGAAGCATCATCATTCGGGAGGACGATCTTTTAGAAAAATTTCCGTCGGCTGGAGGCTATTCACTTTTCCTGGTGGAAGATGAGGGTGTTAAGGAGGCGCTACAAACGGTGACGTCGGATCTCGGAGGCCAAGTCATCGCGACTCAGGATCGCTTGGCGGCGTTTCACGAAGTTGAGAATACCTATATCGCGATCTTCCACGTCCTCGGGGGACTGGGAATGATCTTGGGCAGTGTGGGCGTGGGCGTAGTGACGGCTCGGAATCTGGTGGAGCGGCGAAGCGAGTTTGAAATCTTGCGGGTGCTTGGTATTTCGGAAGCGGGGCGAAAAGCAATCGTGATGAAGGAAGTAGCGACGCTCATTCGATGGGGGCTCGGGATTGGTGCGGTGTCATCGGCTCTTGCGGTGCTTCCGCTGTTGGGAGATAAAGTAAGCATACTTGATCTCGGGTGGATGCTTGGGCTCCTAGTTCTTATGGGTGGGGTAGCTTGGGTCACTGCGGTGCTTGCGCGGGAGAAGTCGAAGGTTCTACAATCAAATCATGAGCTTCCTAGCTGACGATGCGCAAGCCTCCCCTCTTTCGAATGCGGTCGTGACGGAAGAGACGCCGTTTGGCCCGGATGTCCTGGTTTACAAGGTGGCGGGAAAGATGTTTGTGGCACTGGTTTCGGAATTGATCGAGCGCTCTTACGAATTGGTGATAAAGGGGATGACGAAGGCGCAAAGCGAACTCTTAAACGATGCAAGCTGAACTAAAAAAACGACTCCCGGTGGTCCTACTGATGGTGGTGGTGATTATCGCAACTTTTTACGATTGGATCGTGGGGTTGGACGGGTGGATGGCGGTTCCGCTGGAGATTACGCAAGCCTGGAAGCAAGCGCTGGAGGGGAACTTTTCCAGTGAGGTGGTGGCAGAATTGGCTTCGGTGATGGGGGCGAATTTTCTACACGCCGGCGGTAATCACCTCATGGGAAACATGCTGATGTTTTGGATCTTTGGGGCGGTTGTTTTGGAGATTGTCGGTTGGCGTTGGTTGTTTGCGATCTTTGTGTTGACGGGGATCGGGGCGGTCGTGGGCCATACGTTACTCGATCCTTATTCGCCTATCCCGATGCTGGGAGCGAGTGGGATCGTGATGGGCTTTCAGGGGGCTTATCTTGGGTTATCGGTGCAGCGACCACGTGGGGAAACGCAGGTTTGGCCGATTGCTCATCCAGTGAGCCCCAGTCAATTGGCGGGCTTGGCAATTTTTGGGGTGATGCTCGATTTTATGGGCGTGACTGGTCTTGGCGGTTCTAATACCGCCTATGGCGCGCATATCGGGGGTTTTGTGACCGGAATGGTGGTGAGTTATTTGAGGCGGGGTTGATGTTGAGTGATAGGGGTTCTTGCTAAGGGGTCGTGTTTGTTTCAAATTTTGAGGGTGAATTTTTCCTTACTCGCGCTCCTTTTTGTTGCTCCTCTTTTTGGTGATTTGCAGGAGACTTTGGATGCTCAGGTGGAAAAGAACGGGACCCCGGGGATGGCGGTGATTGTTTTCGATCAGGACAAGATCATTAGCGAACTGCACTCCGGGGTTCGCGAGGCGGGAAAGAGGGCTCTTCTTGAAAAGGGAGATCTCTGGCACATTGGTTCGGATGGCAAGGCGATGACGGCTACGTTGATGGCGCGTCTGGTGGAAAAGGGATTGGCAAAATGGGACAGCCCTCTTAGTGAGATTTTTCCGAAGGAGAGCAAAAAGTTTCATCTTGATGCGAGCGCGATCACAATCGAGCAGCTCTTGAGTCACACCGCGGGGTTGCCTGCGAATGTGGATCGTGACCTTTTTAACGAAGGACGAAAACTTGGGGCAAAGCGGATTGAGAAGCAGCGCCTTGAGGTGGTAAAAGTGATGCTTAAGGACGCGCCTGCCAGCGAGCCCGGGAGCAAGTATCTTTATTCAAATACGGGGTATGTCATTGCTGGGGCGGTGATTGAGAAGCTGCTCGATACTCCGTATGAAAAAGCGATCGTGAGGGAAGTTTTCGGGCCTTTGGGGATGAAGAGTGTGGGATTTGGCGCACCTGAGGGGGAGGCGCCTCGGGGTCATGTCGTCAGAGGGGGAAAGCGGAGCGCCACTCCGACCGGCTATGAGGGAGACAATCCTGCGATTTATGCGCCTGCGGGAGGGATGCATTTTAGCTTGGAAGACTGGGCTAAGTTTGGGCAAGCCCATTTAAAGGGAGAGGGGATTTTGAAGCCGGAGACTTTTGCGAAGCTTCACATGGTGGTCCTCAATAATTACGGTTTGGGCTGGCTCGTTCGTGAGAGGGACGGCAAGGCAGTCCGACTGGGCCACGATGGAACCAACACGATGTGGCGCGCGCGGATCACGCTGGATCTTGAAATGGGTAGAGGCGTTTGCGTGGTAGCGAACGACAATGATGATGCGACGGTGAAGGGTGTCGGAGCTGTTGAGAAAGAGGGTCTCAAGTAATGAGAAAGAGCGCGTGATTTTATAGCGAGATTGGAAGAATCGGTGTTCCTGTTCTGTGGTACGAAGATGACTTATACCACTCCGTATTTCAAAAGAGAGGAATGATGTTTTTAAATAGTTAGGAAATAGCGATGCGCGTTAGAATCAAGAGCCGGGCACTTTCTCGAAATGGCAGCGTTGATCCTCAGTTGTGGTGCACCCTAGGGTATTTCACCCGCCCCGCGCCTTCGTCCCACCTTGCCCTTTCAAGAAATCACTTCGACATTCGTCTCTTTTGAAGCACTAATTGGTATTATCTCAAAAAGAAGTGGCAGAACTGGTGTGGAACTTATCTCTTCGTCACTTGCGTGGTGCTCCCAGCGAGGGCGAGTATTTTATGATGGGAGACAACCGCGACAATCCGAAGGATTCGCGCATCTTCGGGACGGTCTCTTGGGAGTGCATCGAGGGGGAAGCGATGCACGTGTTGATGTCTTTTGATAAGACTGATTTGTATCAGCCGCGTTGGGGGCGCTTCTTCACTGGCCTGAAATAAAAATCGAGCTATAATTATTCCCATGAAAGCGCTTCTTTTTTTTCTCCTCGCGGCTAGTAGACTCTTCTCCGGTGAAACGATCACGGCAGGAAATTTCATTTTTTCTCCGACGAAGCCGTGGGTGGTGCAGGACACGCCGAGCCACATGCTGAAGGGCGCGGCCACCTATGGAGAGAAGGGGCCGATGGTCAAATTTTACCATTTTGGGACCGGGCAGGGCGGCGGGGTCGAAGCGAACGTTATCCGCTGGAAAAAGCAGTTTGAGGGCGAAGTGAAGGTCACCCCAGAGAAGCTCACCTATGATAAACAAGAGGTCACTATTGTCATGATGGAGGGCACCTTTCTAGATGGTGGAATCATGGAGCGTAAGACGCCGAAGGAAGGTTATCTTCTCCTTGGCGCAATCATTCCTCATGCAAGTGGCGATGTTTTCCTAAAGGTGACAGGCCCCAAGGCGGATCTGTCGAAGGCGAAGGGGGACTTCAAAAAGCTGGTGGCCAGTGCTTTCACGAAAGAGGCGAAGTAGCCGCCAAGGGGAACTTAGTCGCTGACGCCAAGGTAGGCGCGGAAGGGAGCGGATCCCTGACCGACGTCTTGAATCTCTTTTTCGATGGCTGCGATTTTCACTTTGAGATTGGATTTTTCGAAGCGGTTCTGTTCGGCGAGGAGTTTGGCGAGGTAGTTGTTTCGGAGGTTCAGGATGTCGGCCTGAAGCTTGTTGTCGAAGCGGCCCTGACGTGCGACGGCATCCTGAATGGTTTCAATGACGGGACCGGGGAGGGCGCTGCCCTTGATTTCATTGGAAACGCTGCCGTCGTCTGGGAGGTTATTTTTGAAGGTTGCGATATTGGGGCTGTGGGTCCTGATCACGGGTTTCTTTTGACCGCGCATCCAGGAATCGATGGACCATACCATGTTTTTTTGATTGTCTTTGAGACGAGTAAGGTGGGTGGCGGCCATGCCGCGGAGGAGCTTGGCGGCCATGATCTTGGTCTTGATCAGGGCTCCATTGCCATCTTTCGCGGCTTCAGGTTCTACGTTCTTGGCGTCATTGCTCCATTCGATGAAGAAGGCGTTGACGCGCAGGTATTCATCGGGGTGTGCATCATCCCAGCCCGAGTCTTCTCCGGCGGAGGTGAAGCGGAGGGCGGAATCATTTTTTCCGCCATCGGGGGAACTTTCCCGCCAGCTTGGCTTGTCCCATTTTTCTCCGGTGATCCAGGTCCAGTTTCCTTCGACGAGGCGTCCGCCGAGCCAGGCGGATTGATTAAGGGTGAGGAAGTTCGAGAGAGTTTCGCTGAGGTAATCTTTCTCTACGCTGTTACTGGGGACTGCCAGATGTCCGCCGGCGGAGGTGGCGATGAGATCGGCTTCATCCCAGGGGAGGGCGCGCTGGACGAGGAGGTAATTACGACCGTCGTATGCGAGCGTTCCTGGAGGCCAAGCCGGGCTGGGTGCGCCCAATGTTCCTTTTAAACGATTCAGCTGGGCGTCGAGTGCTCCTTCATTGGTGCCATCATTTTCCCATTGAATAAAGAAGGGGAGGTTCTCGCCGTTCGGGCGGGCGCTGATGATGCCGGTGTTGGTCATCGCGGCGCAGGTGCCGAGGCTGGTGGAAGGTTTTTTGTGATTCCACTTGGCACCGGTGACCCAGCCCCAGTCTGTGAAGCCCAAGGCTCCTCCGCCCAGCCAGATGCGGCGGACGTCGCCTTGTTTTTCCGCGATCCAAGAGAGATCTGAAGTGAGAGCGGGGGTTGCGAGGTGGCCGCCGTGTGATTCTGCGAACTCGGAGGCTGCAGACCAGGACATGGGAGTCTCGACGAAGAAGAGGCTGATGTCTCCGCGCTCAATAGTTCCTTCCGGGAAAACGTCGCGAACTCCTCCGACGAGGGAGCCTTTGTATTTATCAAGTTGTTCGAGAGGAGTGAGCTTGGGCTCCTTGGCGATGGTTTCTTCCACCATGATGGCGTCCTCCTTGCGCTTTTTCTTGGCTGTTACTGCGGCAATTTTCTTCTCCTCAGCGGCGCGAAGAACATTTTCGCGGGCGACTTTTTGTTCCCGTTCGATGTTCTCTTTTTCGATGCGTTCTTTTTCATCGATGGCAGCCCGATCTTTCTCCCTCTCCTTATATATTCCCCATGCAAAAATGAGGGCAGGGACGAGGAGGGCGATGATCATCAAGTTCCGAACGAGTGGCCAGTTGGTGCTGGGTGCCAGCGCGATGACTGCGGGAGGAGTTTCCTGAAAAGCGGCATCGGAAGTCGGCCTATCGCTGGGCTCGAGCTTGCGAAGTCTGGGACGGTTGGGAGAGTCGGAAGCCTTGGTTTTTCCCAAGGGCGCGGCAGTGGCGGCAGTCCGCTTGAGCAGTGAGGGTTTGGCGGCTGGGGGAGCTGCTGTGATGACTTTGCGTGCGCTTCTGTTAGGAATGGCGCGGAGGTCTTTTAGCATTTCCTCACAGGTCTGGTAGCGTTCTGCGGGATCCCCGCGCGTGGCCTTTCTGACAATTCGGTCTAAGCGGGTATCGCATCCTCCGATCCGTGAGGGAACTCTGGGATCGTCTTTAGGCATCTTACCGGTGAGAAGTAAGTGGAGAATGACGCCGACAGCAAAGATGTCTGAAGGGATCCCAACGTTCGCTGCGTCTTGCAGGATTTCGGGAGCGGCGTAGTCGGGGGTGCCGTAGATGAGACCGGAGTCGTTGTCATCATCGGTTCCACTGGCGAGCCCGAAGTCACCAATCTTGGCATGGGCATGGGAATCGAGAAGAATATTGGCGGGCTTGATATCCCGGTGGATGATGCCGTGGCCATGGGCGTGTCCCAGACCTGCGCAAATCTCGGAGGTGAGCCGAATTGCCTCGCTTTGCTCGATCGCCTTTTTGTAGCAGGAATAGTAGAGTGACTTGCCGGGAACGAACTCCATCACGATGTAAGGCAGGCCATCGGTTTCACCGAAATCGTAAATCGCGATCAGATTTGGGTGGTTCAATTTCGCCATTGCCTTGGCTTCGGTGGCGAACTGAGCGCGGAACGCATCACCGCCGAACTCGGCAGGCAGGAGCTTGATCGCGACATCTCGGTCTAGTGAGGTCTGATTGGCGTGATAAACGGCTCCCATGCCGCCTACCGCGATGAGGCTAGAAACGTCATAGTTGTCTAAATGCGCCGAAAGTTCATCGGGTTCGGGGGCGTCGAAAGAAATGGCGTCGCTCATGGATCGAAATCAGTAGTGTGTAAATAGAGTGGCGAATGGAAGGGGAACGAAGCAATCCTTGAATTTTGTTTCGGGAGAGTACTGGATCATTTTCGATGATGAATGAGGCAGAAATCTACCGTGTGGTAGGAGAAGAGGGTTTTGAGAAATTGACGGCAAGCTTCTATAAGCGAGTCAAGGAGGATGATCTCATCGGTCCGATGTATCCCTCTAATGATTGGGAGGGTTCCGAGGAGCGGCTTCGCGAATTTCTTTTGTTTCGCTTTGGCGCGGATCAGAGTTATCTCGAGAAACGTGGGCATCCGCGGCTGCGCGGACGGCACATGCCCTTTCAAATTGGGGTGGCGGAGCGTGACCGCTGGATCGAACTGATGGGCGCAGCAGCTGAGGAAACGATTCCAGATGATGAGATCCGAGGAAGCATTATGGCATTCTTCAAGCAAGTGGCTGATTTTATAAGAAATCAGCCGGAGGGAGAGATTAGCGGTTCGTGATAACGTCCTTCACCTTTTTTAGGTCCCCTCTCATAATGGGTCTTTCGGGAACCTTGATGAAGCTAGCGCCGGTAACATCCCCGGCATCGAGAGTGATGATATTCTTTGACGCGCTCTCGAGAGAGGCGGTGGGTGAGCTAAGATGGATGCGGCGACCGTCGCCGAGACCACGGTGGCCAGTTTGGAAGGATTGTCCGTCCCGATAGTGATTGTTGATGTCCTTAAAGGTCACTGTTTTTTATCCTTGGCGGGGACGGTTGTTTTGAGGACCTGTCGGGCAAGGATTTTGTAGTTTTTATCGATGGTGCTTTTAAGAATCTCTCAGCAGAGCCGATTATTTGATTACTAGCAAAGTATGTCTGGCGCTTATAGAGTGCGCGCGTGAGCGTTGGTGAGCATGCTTTTTTAGGCTTTCTTCTACTTGGGATTGTGGTGGCTTTTTTTGGGCTGGCACTTCCGGGTTATAAGTTGATTCGGAAGATTTGGCCGGAAAGCGGGTGGAATTTAGGGGGGAGCGTGAGCACATCTGCGATCCGCGCCTTTGATCTGCTGGCTCTGGTGGGGCTGTGTGTGTTGTATTTTGCGGTCTGGAAAGGATACCCGGACTCTGCAGAAAAAATTCTCGAAGCCACTCCGGAACTCTTTCTTTCCAGTTCGCTGAGTATGTTAGTCCTAGCGTCATTGGTTCCGCTTTTGCTTTTTTGGCGGGTGAATTTGGCCGAGTTTTTCGGTCTCCGCTGGCTGGAATGGCGCAAGGTGATTTGGATTGCGCCGGTTTTTGTGGTGGTGGTTTTCCTGCTGAACATTGTTTTGTATTTCACCGGTTGGCAGGAGTGGGTTCAAGTAAGGTTCGGAAGTGATGCCCAAGATACAGTGCAGCTTCTGACGAAAACGGATGACTGGTGGCTGATTGGGGCGGCGGCATTTTCAGCGGTGATTGCTGCGCCGATTGCGGAGGAGGTCATTTTTCGAGGCTATATTTATCCCGTGGTGAAGTGTTTTTCGGAGAAGTGGTTTGCTGCGCTTTTTTCAGGTCTTTTGTTTGGGGTGGTTCATTTCAATTTGATGAGCTTTCCCATTTTGGTTTTGATGGGGATCGGCTTTGTCATTCTTTATGAATGGACGGGATCGATTTGGCCATCGATCGCTTGTCATTTGCTATTCAACGCCACCACCATTTCGATCATTCTATTGGGTAGATTGGCGGACGCATGAAAACGGTGGCTGATTTAGGAGAGGATCCACTTATCGCGCAGCTTTGTGGTGGTCTGGCAGTCTCGGACGAAGTCCTCGTGGGTCCCGGAGATGACTGTGCGGTGATTCGAGACGGACGGACGTTGACCCTTTTGAAAACAGATGCAGTGGTTGAGGGGATTCATTTTTCACCAAATGCCCCTGCCAAGAAAGTGGGCTGGAAAGCGGTGGCGCGGGTGCTTAGTGATTTCGCGGCGATGGGGGGAGAGCCTGGCGAGTTGCTGATCACGATCGCGCTTTCGAGGGAGACTCCATTACGTTGGGTGAAAGAACTTTATCGTGGAATGAGTCAATGCCTGGAGCTCCATGGCGGGGTGATCGTGGGGGGCGAGACGACCTCGCTTCCAGCGGGCGCGCCCACGATGATATCGGTCGCGGGGCGCGGGAAGGTGACGAAACGGAGGCTCGTGACGCGGAGTGGCGGGAAGGCGGGAGATTCCGTGTTTGTCACGGGTCGTTTAGGGGGATCGATCAAGGGTAAGCATCTGAGCTTCACTCCGCGCCTTGAGGAGGTCGCGTGGCTGACGGAGAATTTTCGACTGCGGGCGATGATGGATCTCTCGGATGGCCTTGCGAAGGATCTTCCGCGACTGGCGAAGATGAGCGGATGTGGATTTCAAATTGAGCGCGATCAGATCCCCCGATCTCCCGGGTCCACAATTGATGAGGCCCTTTCCGATGGCGAAGATTACGAACTCCTTTTTACGATTTCGGCACGGAGTGCGGATCGCCTTGAGAAAGAATGGAGCGATCGCTTTCCTAAGTTGCCCCTGACGCGTATCGGATCACTGACTACGGAGGAGAGCGATTCTCTGAGCGGCGGGTGGGACCACTTTACGAGTCCTTCTTGATCGTCCAAGCGTTGAGCCATTCTTGTTGGGCTTGGCGGTAGCCGCGTTCCAGGAGTTTCTTTTCGATGTCGGGAAAATGGGCCGCGCCGTAGAAAATACCGAGATTCGTTTGGCCCTCGAGTAATTGATCGTCAAGGACTTGGATGCACTTGGCGTTACGATCGGTGATGATGACAGACTGGCCGGCTAACCCGCCGATCTGGTCGTCTCCCGCGCCCAGGGTGCCGATGAGCTGGAGTTTGACCTTATTTGAGTTCCCGGTGAGCAGGGCCGCGAGGAGTTTGGCGATGTTAAGTTGCTTTTTTTGATCTGCGGACTTGCTGGCATCCATGGCAAAGCTGAGCAGCGACTCATCGCGTTCTTCCTGGAGCTTCTTGAATTCGGCGAGAGAGAAATCCGCGTGGACAAAGTTCTTGGCGGAGTAGTCCACTTCCTTTTTTTGATCGGTGAGTTCGAGGAACTTCGCGATCATGGCGTAGGTCTTACCGAGGAGGGTCTGCTTTTCGCCCTTCTTCTGGATTTCGCCCATGCGCTTGCCGCCGATCATTTCGTAAAGGACACGGTCGTAGCCGGTGAATTTCGTATTGAGAGACTCGTAGTAGGATTTATCGGCGATGTGGATCGCTCCGATGAGGGCAATCTTGGTGCCGTCTTTTTCGTAAGTGGTGATCGCGGTCTGCAAGTGGGCAGACTTTTCGTTCTGCCGGACGCGGAGGAAATCGGTTTTCTTCTCCACGAGAGCCGCCTCCTTAGCCAGGCCGAGAAGGGTGAGGAAGAAGAGAATAACGACAATTTTCATCAAAATAAGAATAGGAGGAGAAGCCTCCGAAGGCAATGGGCGAATTCCAGCGATTGCCCAGCGGAGGATTTTCCCCTACATAGTTCCCAAGGATGTCAGTCGAGCTGCAATATTGTGAGGATCTCTTTCGCTATCAACGGCGGAAGTCGCGTGAGGTCACGGTGGGAAATGTCAAAATGGGGGCGGACCATCCAGTCGTGGTGCAGTCGATGATCACCTCGGACACGCGAGATACCGAGGCTTGTGTCGCGGAGGTTCTTCAGCTGGCTGAAGCGGGTTGTCAGATTGTCCGTATCACGGCGCAGACGAAAAAATATGCTGCCAATTTGGAAAACATTCGCGATGGAGTGAGGGCTGCGGGCTGCGATGTTCCTCTTGTTGCGGACATTCACTTCAAGCCGGATGCGGCCTTTGAAGCGGCCAAGTGGGTCGAAAAGATTCGCGTGAATCCCGGAAACTTCGTCGATAAAAAGAAATTCGAAGTCCGCGAATACACGGACGAGCAATACGAGGAAGAGCTTGAGCGCATCCGGGAGGAATTTTCTCCGCTAGTGGCTCTTTGTAAGGAGCTGGGCCGGGCGATGCGCATTGGCACGAATCACGGCTCGCTGAGCGACCGCATCATGAATCGTTACGGTGACACGCCGCTGGGGATGGTGGAAAGTGCGTTGGAGTTTGCCCGTTTGGCCCGGGAGCAGGATTACCATAATTTTGTTTTCTCGATGAAGGCTTCGAACCCAAAGGTCATGATCGAGGCTTATCGCCTTCTCGTCGCGCGCCTTGCGACCGAGGGTCCTGATTGGAACTACCCGCTTCACCTTGGGGTGACGGAAGCAGGCGATGGCGAAGATGGTCGTATTAAAAGCGCGATCGGGATCGGCAGTCTCCTGGCCGATGGCATCGGCGACACCATCCGGGTGAGCCTCACCGAGGATGCGGTTTATGAAATTCCCGTGGCCCAGGCTTTGGTCGAAGAGGCCAAGAATCTTCCAGAGGGAACGATCAATGAGTCGTTTGCTCCTTTGTGGAATCCTTTCGAATACGAGCGTCGTAAAAGTGACCTCGTTTCCCGATGCGGGCATCAACTTGGCGGGACCGAGCTGATGCGTGTCTTCATTTCGCGGAAGAAGTGGGATGCGGTGTCGCACAAGCTGGATCAGATGGGTGACTACCAACCCGAGATCGTTTTGGAAGACTCCGGCGTCATGGCGATTGATCCCCGGGATGCGGAGGCCATCAACGCGATTAATGCCGAGTCCGAGCCGCAACTTGTGACGGTGTCCGATGGACTCGACCTCGCGCCGATTGCCGCTTTCCGGCTTCTCGCGGCGCGCCTCGATTCTCGCCATGTTATTCTCCTAAAAGACACCCTTAACCCTCGGGATGATGACTTCCTGCCCACTCTTCTCCGGGCCGCGATTACGCTGGGCTCTTTGATCTGCGATGGTATCGGCGATGCGGTGATCTTGCAGGGCGAATCAGCGCCCGGGCAGTCGCTCCGCCTGACCTACAATATCCTTCAGGCAGCTGGAGCTCGTATTTTCAAGACGGACTACGTTGCATGTCCGAGTTGTGGACGCACCCTTTTCAATCTCCAAGACACGACTCAGAAAATCCGGGAAGCGACTGGCCACCTCAAGGGCGTGCGCATTGCGGTGATGGGTTGCATTGTCAACGGCCCTGGGGAAATGGCGGATGCTGATTTCGGCTACGTCGGTGGTGCTCCGGGCAAGATTAACCTCTACGTTGGGAAGCAGGCGGTAAAGTTCAACATCCCGGAAGCGGAGGCAGTGGATCGCTTGACGGATCTGATCAGCGAACATGGGAAATGGATCGAGGCACCCGCGACCCGGGTGGAAATTTGATGAATGCTGTCGACGCACCTGTGCGCGAAAGCGTCACCAAGAAAAAGGAAAAAAGGGCCACTCCGTGGAACGTTGTCGTGCTCGATGATCCTGTTAATATCATGGAATATGTCGCCCGCGTGCTCATGCGTATCTTCGGGTTTTCGCGGGAAAAGGCGGAAGAACTGATGCTGATGGTGCACCAAAACGGGAAGGCCGTGGTTTGGTCCGGCGGACGGGAAAAGGCCGAGATGTATGTTCAGGAACTGCACGGTTCCCAGCTTCACGCCACCCTAGAAAAGTCGTCATGACCGTGATGCCCACTATCAACGGCGGAATAAAACTGACGCCGGAGAACGACAAGGATTGGGCCGTTTTGAAGGCGATTGCCTTCGATGCTCATGAAGAATTGGCTGCCCGGCTGGGGAGGCTGATGGATGAGGAATCGATGTGGGAAGACATCGTGGTTCCTGATTTGAAAACTCACTTTTCCGGCCAACTTGATCATGTCGTCAAGGCGGTCAACGAAGGGAAAGAGAAGGATGAGATCACTATTCCGAAAGAGGAGAGCGAGCTCTGGTATGGCGCTCTCAATCAGGCGCGTCTCGGTTTGGAATCAAAATATCACTTTGGTCAGGAAGAAGACATCGAGCCCGACGAACTCAAAGAGGAAGAGAGGCAAGGCTACCTCCGGGGGCGCTTCTACTGCACGATCCAGACGGTGCTCATGGAGTATGTTTTGGAGATATAGTGGTCCTAAATTAAGCGGTAGCTTCATTGCTAACTACCAGTATGACGACTCTGGGCGGCGCATTTCAAAGGTGGCCGAAGTGATCGCCGCTCAGGGCAAAGAGGAAGTCGTTTTCCCTCAGGACGGATGGAATGTGATTCAAGAATGGGAAGCCCAAGCTGCTATAAATCTCTTTGCTGTACGCCAAGCGAAGCTTGGCATTTCTTGCGGTGTGAGAGTCCCCGTCGAGCGTGGCCAGAGGGCGCGTGACAGAGGGACGGGCCTTTTATTATGCGAGAACCTCTGAGATCTGGATCATAGCGGACCCGTTTACGCAGGTTACAACCTGTCTCTTATACACATCTCCGAGCCCACGAGACTAGGCATGA
>OLHR01000219.1_pt1 | contig 21057 bp, 28 predicted proteins | sample 1609291 | NCBI WGS metagenome assembly OLHR01 (sample SAMN05416707, study PRJEB24817) | seawater metagenome | isolation source: Sea water | place: Canada:Atlantic | collected 2013-07 | reverse complement strand
TCTACACCTCTCTATTCGTCGGCAGCGTCAGATGTGTATAAGAGACAGGGATGGAGGGGGTGGATTTTCCGATTTTAACGGTGATGTTTCCTTTTCCGAGAGTGAGGGAGAAGGGGGATTTTTTGTCGGGGATGAGTTGGTTTTCTTTTCGGGTTAGGTTATAGATCGCACGAGAGTCTTCTTTTTTCCAGCCTTTGCCGGGGAGGCCATTTTCGAGGAAGTAGGCGGTAAATTTTCCGTCGCCGAGGGCTACGAGTTGAATGCCAACGGGTGCGCCTTCCTTGTAGTATTCGCCTTGGATCGAAAAATCAGGATCTTCTTTGGCTGCTTTTTCGGGGTCGATCCAAGTAAGCTTGGGAGACTTCTTGTCCGCGGCTTGGGCGGATGCGAAGGCGAGGAGAGTAGTGAATAGGACGAGTTTCATGATGGATTGGTTTGTGGTTGGACGGTGGAGCGAGGCGATGAAAGGTTATTGGTCGTTTTTAGGGGCTTCACCGGCGGCAACAATGAGATCTTCCGCGACAAGGGAAAGCGCTGAGCAGGCGAGGGTGAGAATCGCGTTTGTTGGAAGAGTCATGGCGGGGAAGTATCACCGAATTCGAGGTGAAGGACAATTCCAGTCTTTCGAGACTTCCTTGCATTGACTGATTCCCTTGATTGGCGCATGGAACGGTGCAGCAGAGCGGGCGCTGGGCATTTGTGTGGAAGCTCGACGATGAGATCGACCTTGTGGATGCCCGTCTTATATCGTTCGAGGAAATCGTGCCGTTGAATGTCGATGCGTTCCTGGGGGGCAGCCTGAAGAGCTGCTATCAGATTTTCCCTTTCCCATTTTTCAAAGAGGACGCGCGCATGCACTGCAATCTCGGCTTGGCCTTGGCTGCTGGGAAGAAGGTGGATGAGGCACTCTTGTCATTTCGAGAGTCGCTTCGCTTGAGTCCGAATAATCCGGGAACTCAACTTCGGCAACGTGATCCCAAGCTGGCATTGGTCTTCTAACGGAATGCCCTTCGGCTTCGTCCCGGATGGCCGACGACAGTTCAGAAATTGTCCTTGCTTCTTGCGACATCGAAGGATGATTCGCCGTGTGATGGAGAAGAAGCGAGCCGTCTCATCGCGGAGCTTGTTTCTAGGCCAATTCTTTCCGGCACTTTTCGAGAAGTGCTTTGGTGGCCTTGATGCCCTTTTCTTCCGAGAGCTTTCCTCCTTCGTATTCGACGCCAACCCAACCGTGGTATTTGTGGTCGAGCACGATCTGGAGCGCCTTCTTAAAGTCGGTTTTGGTTTCCTCCCCGGCATCGTTGAAATCATGGGACTTGGCCGATACTCCCTTGGCAAATGGCATGAGCTCTTTGAGGCCCTTGTAGCGATCGTAGCCGTGGAAGTTTCCGAAATCGGGAAGCGAGCCGCATTCATCGAGACCGACGTCGCCAAGGACTTTGGCCATCCATTCTCCATTGGAAGAAAGCCCGCCGTGGTTCTCCACGATGATGTTGATTTGGTGATCTTGGGCAAAGGTGGTCAGGGCGGTGAGGCCTTTGACGCAGTTGAGTGCTTTTTCGTCGTCGGTCGTGCCTTCTCCATGTGAGTTCACGCGGATGGAGTGGCAGCCGAGGAACTTGGCGGCTTCAACCCATTTCTTATGCTGGTCGACGGTTTTCTGTCTTTTGGCATCGGTGCCGGCGCCGAGGTGGCCTTCGCCATCGACCATGATGAGGACGTTGCTCATACCAAGATCGGAGACGCGCTTTTTGAGTTCGTCAAGATACTTCATGTCCTTGGCCTTGTCCTTGAAGAACTGGTTCACGAATTCGAGGCCGAGGATGTCGAAGTTCTTCTTCGTGAACTCGGGCCATTCCATATTGGTCAACTTTCCGCCCTTGAGCGCGCGGTGGTTGGACCACTGGGCGAGGGAAATTTTAAAGAGAGACCCGGGGTCCTTCTTGTGGGCTCCGTGGTGATCGGCCAGGGCTGAAGCGGTGAGTGAAGCGATTGAGGCGTGAATAAAATTTCGACGTAACATTAGGTGATATTCACGCTGGAATGCTGGCAAGGAAAGGTGAAAGTTCAGTAATGAGTATAACGACCAAGCGAGGGGACGAGGGAACTACTGATTTGCTTTTTGGAGGGAAGTCCTCAAAGACCGCTCCTCAGGTAGAAGCTCTCGGTGAGGTCGATGAACTGAATGCGGTGCTGGGACTGGCTCGCGTGGCGATGGATGGCGAAGCGGCGGAAGTGATCGACCAGATCCAGAAGTGGTTGGTGACGCTCATGGGGGAGCTGGCGATGCCCGAGGGAAAGGACGAGGCTTATGAAAAAGCGGGCTTTGGAAGGATCACGGAGAAGGAGATCGAGTGGGTTGAGAATTTAAGTGGGGGAATCGAAGGAGATCGAAAATTTGAGGGCTGGCTTCGGCCGGGAGAGACCGGAGGAGAGCTGGCGGCAAGATTGCACCTGGCGCGGACGGTGGCTCGAAGGGCGGAAAGATCGGCGTGGAAGGTTTCGGAAAAGGTGGCGACGCGGGAGCTGCGGATTTTTCTGAATCGGCTCTCGGATGCCTTTTGGCTGATGGCGCGAAAGAGTGAGGAGGCGCTAGGATAGCGGTCCCGGCTGTCTAATTCTGAACGGCCCGGACGCGGAGGAAGCGCTCGGTGGCGTCGACAATTTTAAGACCAAATAATTTGGGGTTTGCACTTGCCGTCAGGGGGATCTCCTCCATGGAAGATGATCATATCGGTCTTTTCCGAGGGAACGGAGAAGCTCTTTTCTAAGACGAGGGTTTTGTATTCGTCGCCGAAAAGTTGGGAAGGGGTGAGAGAAAGTATGAGTGATTTGATGAATGAGCGCATGATTCCGGTTTGAGGTTGTTATTGGAACCTCTAATCGAAGTTAGGAGAGACGCCTGATCTACAGCAGGATGAGCTTGGTGGAGAGTCGGAGTTTGAGCTAAGCTTGCTGCATGCAAAAGGTCGTTTGGATGATTCTGGATTCGGTGGGGATCGGTGGGGCTCCGGATGCGGCTGAGTTTGGCGATGAGGGGAGCGATACCCTGGGGCATATAGCCGAGTGGTTTTTGGAGAACGAGGGCCGGGCTTTGGCACTTCCGAATCTTGCGCGATTGGGCATGGGGGAAGCATATCGGCTCGTGCATGGGAAGCTTCCAGCAGGGTGGGAAAAAGTGGAGACGGTGGGTTTTTTCGCGGCGGCAAGTGAGGTGTCGACCGGGAAGGACACTCCGAGTGGGCACTGGGAGATGGCGGGAGTTCCTGCGACTTGGGATTGGGGCTATTTTCCCAAAGTGGAAGAATGTTTTCCAAGGGACTTGTTAGAGAAAATTTGGGAAGTGGGGGACTTGGAAGGTTCGCTGGGGCATTGCCATGCGAGCGGAACGGAGGTGATCGAGCGACTTGGGGAGGAAAGTGTGCGCACGGGGAAGCCCATTTTTTACACCTCGGCGGACTCGGTCTTTCAGATCGCGGCGCATGAGGAAGCCTTTGGATTGGAGCGCTTGTTGGATCTTTGTGAAAAGGTGCGCGAGTTGACGATCGAGATGAATGTGTGTCGGGTGATCGCACGGCCTTTTGTCGGTGAGCCTGGTGCTTTTGAACGGACGGGGAATCGAAGGGACTACGCGGCGAGGCCGCCGAAACCGACGGTGCTGCTGCGCTTGATGGATGACGGGAAGAAGGTCGCGGGAGTGGGAAAGATTGGTGACATTTTTGCGCATACCGGGATGTCGCTTGAACTCAAAGCAAGCGGGCATCCGATGCTTTGGAACCGGACTCGAGAGGCCTTGGAGGAAGCCGATTTGGTGATGACAAACTTTGTCGATTTCGACATGCTCTTCGGGCATCGTCGGGACCCGAAAGGATATGGCGAGGCCCTGGAGGAGTGGGATTGGGAGTTGGGTCACTTTTTAGCGGAGCGAGGAGACGACTTGATTGTGATTACCGCGGACCACGGAAACGATCCGACTTGGGAGGGAACTGATCACACCCGTGAGCGTGTTCCTGTCTTGATTCATGGTGTTGGAGTGGGAAATGGCGGGATTCGAGGGACCTTCGCGGATGTGGGGGCGACGATTGCGAAGTCCTTTGGACTCAAGATGGACGAAGGGAAATCGATCTTGTAGGGTTCCGATATGGCCACTCCCCATTTGGAAGCTCAGGAAGGCGAATTCGCCGAAACCGTGTTAATGCCGGGCGATCCGCTCCGGGCGAAATTTATCGCAGAGACTTTTCTCGATGAGGTGAAACAGGTGAACGGGGTGCGCAATATGCTCGGGTTTACCGGCACTTACCAAGGGACGAGGATTTCGGTGGTGGGAAGTGGCATGGGGATTCCTTCGATTTCGATTTATGCCAAAGAGTTGATTACGGATTATGGGGTGAAGAACCTGATCCGGGTTGGGAGCTGTGGAGCGGTTTCCACCAAAGTGAAAGTGCGCGACGTTCTCATTGCAATGGGAGGCTGCACGGACAGCGGAGTGAATCGGGCTCGCTTTGGTGGGTATGATTTCGCGGCGATTGCCGACTATGATTTACTGGCCGCGCATGTGGAAGCGGCCAAGGAGCTGGGGGTGCCGGTGAAAGTGGGGAACATCTTTTCGGCCGATCTTTTTTACACACCACAGCCGGAGATGTTCGATCGCATGGAAAAGATGGGCATCTTTGGGGTGGAGATGGAAGCGGCGGGGCTTTTTGGAGTGTGCGCGGAATTTGGAGCGCGAGGGATGGCGATCTGCACGGTGAGCGATCATATTCGCACGGGCGAGAGCACGACGAGTGAGGAGCGCGAAAAGAGCTTCACCGATATGATGAAAGTGGCCTTGGAAGCAGCGAGAAAGGTGGCTTCGAAATGACTGATCAAGAACTGCTAAAGATCGCGGCGCAGGCGAAGGAGCGGGCTTATGCTCCGTATTCGAAGTTTCTTGTCGGGGCGGCTCTGCTGGGAAAATCAGGAACGGTTTACGAGGGATGTAATGTTGAGAATGCTTCCTATGGGCTGACCAATTGTGCGGAACGGGTGGCGATCGGGGTGGCCATTTCTTCGGGTGAACGGGAGTTTGAGGCGATTGCCATTTCCGTGAAGGGTGGGGGGAGTCCTTGCGGCGCCTGTCGGCAGGTGCTCAACGAGTTTACCCCCAAGATGCGCGTTTTGATGGGAGATGAAGAAGGAAATTTGGTGAGGGAGAGATCGCTTGATCAGCTCCTTCCTGAAAGTTTCGGGCCTGACTCTCTATAGTCCCTTAGGGGATTGGAATCCGAAGAATGCGGTAAAAGCGAACCTGCCCTTTCGGGTCGGAGATGTCGGTGTAAGTCACGTTCGAAGAAGAGGTGACATTATCGAATTTCGAATTGGGGAGAGTATCGAGCCAGTTATCGAGGTCGGTGGAGTATTGCACTTGATCGTTAAACCTGATCCCGGTGGACCAGCTGAGAGTGATTTTGTTGAGTTCGGCAAAGGAATGCGTGACGACAAAGGGGGGATTGGGCTCTTCGGTAGCGGAGCGGATCGAGAGGGAATTTTTATGGAAGAAGGTGGCTCACAAGGAGCGAATTTCAAAAATAAGCGCGAATGTGCGGTCACACAAAAAGGTAGCCTTTTCAGGCTACCTCTCAACTTGCTTGGGGGGGCAGGCAAGGGGGATAAGCGAGATTACTCGCCTCCTTCTTCACGGTGGCCTGGGCCACGGTTATGATCTTTTGGGCGGGAATTTCCGCTACCGTTACGTGAGCCGTCGTGACGAGGGTAGTGGCGGAGACGCGCGTTGAATTCTTCGAAAGAAATATCACCGTTTTCGTCGGAATTGAGACGAGCGAAGATCTCTGCAATCATCTCTTTAGGAGCATTTTCGAGGTGAGAAATTGCGGCAAATTCTTCGAGGGAGAGGCGGCCATCGTCACCAGCGATCTCTGCGAACTTCTCAGCGCGCTTGTTTTCGATGGCAGCGCGGATTGCGTTACGAGCTTCTTGACTCTCTTCTTTGGAGATTTTTCCGTCACCATCGGTGTCAATTTCAGCACGGTTTGCTTCACGAGCGGCCTTGCGGGCTTCTTTGATGGCTTGACGCTCTTCTTCGTCAATTTGGCCGTCTCTGTTGACGTCATAATGGTCGAGGAATTCTGGAAGGGTGCCGTCACCGAATAACTTGTCACCTGCTTGTGTGAAGGAAGCTCCTCCAAGAAAGATTCCGATGACTAGGATTGATTTGAGGTTCATGATTCTTTTTCTGAGGTTTTGAGAAAGTGATTTTTTCGATTGAGATCGTCGCGTTCATGTGAAGAGACGCGGGGAGATGGATCGGGGTTACAAAAAAGAGGTTTTTTTTCGATTCCTTGTAAATCCAAGGGGTTACGCGGTTCTTTTTGGGCAGACTGTTCCTCTGGTGAGGAAAAAGGGGACAGATTACTGTCTGAGGAGCTCGAAGAGATTTCCTTCGGAGCGGGTCGAGGCCTCGCCGTCGACGGATGCAGGTCCATCTGAGGAGGTAGTGACGCCCTCCTCAGAAGTTGGGTGGGCTGCTACGGCGACCATCGCACCGTTGTTGATGGCGTCGTTGAGGTCATCCTCAAGTTGGCCGACGACGTCTTTCCACCAAGCCTCGTCGTCGATCGTCGCTTCTGTAAGAGCATCTTGTTGATCGGAATCGAGCTCGATATAAATGCTATCGTTCAGGGTGGAACCTATATTGATTCTTGGCAGAGGCTGACCATTCACAAGGATCGCGGGGTGAGCTTGCTTGTGATGAGCGACGATCAGAGGGAAGATATCCCGACGTTGGTTATTGGTGAGGTAGTACTTTTCGGTGAGCTTATCGAGTTTGTTCCGGCTTTCTTGCCGCGTCCGGTTCACAATGGCATTTACCTTTTGCAAGTCAGCGTCAGTGAGATTCGAGATGGATGAGCTGGTGAGGCCGAGATCGTGATCGGAGGAATTCACGATCCGAGAGGAATTCGCTCTTGCTGCGCGGCTTCGCGATTGATCCAGATTTACTAATTTTCGTTCTGGAGCGGTTTGGGAGCTTGCAAACGGCTGATCACCAGCGGCCTGATAGTAGTCGTCACTCTGGAGGAATGAGATTGAAAATGCCAAGGTCCCAGCGACAACAAGCATTGTAATACCGAGGGTAAATTGGGAGCGCGACATGAAAAATGGAGGCTAAGAAAAGAAAAAATGATGGTGACTTATCGATGGATTAAAAGCGCGATTTGATGGCACGTTGCAAGCTTTTTTGATCTTTTTTTATTTCCTCCTGCTGCTGTTCGTTCAGATGGGGCAGCAGTCGTTCGTGGAGTTCGAGGAGGTGGAGGTAGTAATCCTCGAAGGCCTTATCACGGCTGATCTGGATTTTTCCCGAGGTGATTTGGACTTCATTGGAGACGAGGTTTCGCTGCTCTTCGGTTAGCTTGAGTGATGAGACGATGCGCAGTAGGGTGCTCTCTTCCCAAGAGGAGGCGTCCTCAGCCGAACGACCGACAAGGAGTAGGGGCGCTGGTTGCTTCCGGTCTTTAGTCCCGAGTAGGAAACCGACACCATAACCGCAAAGAAAAATTGCGAGAAGTGCCATGAGAATAGTGAGGTAGTCGCGGAACTTGGGTTTCATAATGCGGTTGGGAAGACTGGAGGTTCGGGTAGGATGATGGGGCCCTGCGGTGGAGCGTCATCATGAAGGTTAAAGAGAACGAAGAGAAAGACCAATCCTGCGGTGATGGCAGCGAGGAGGGACCATTTTCGCCATGTGAGAGTGAGCACGAGTTGATGCACAGTTGTGCGAAGATTCTTCACGCTAATGCGGGGAGGCTTTGGCTCCGGTTCCTCAGGGGAGGACTTTGAGGCATCGATAAGACGTTTCCAGGGATCTTTGGAGGAGTTCATCGCTTAGTGGTCAGGTTCGAGCTTTTTAAAGTGGTCGGTGAGCTTACGTCTTGCGCGCATCGCAGTGATTTTAACTTTCGAAACGCCCCATCCCGTATGATCGCAGATATCTTTTACGCTCTTTTCCTCGAGGTCGAGAAGGCGGATCACGATTTGCTCGCGGGGATTGAGGGTGGAGATGAGGCGATCGAGGAGTTCCCGCATTGCTTGGAGGCTTTCGGCTTGCTCGCTGGATTCGCCTGCGAGGGATTTTTCGATCAATTCCGCTTGGGATTCGCCGAGATCGGAAAAACTCACAAGGGGGCGCGCTTTGTGGCGTCGGAGCCAGTCGTAGCAAGTATTGATCGTGATGCGTGAGACCCAGTGTGGAAAAGGGCTACGAGAATCGTATTGATCGAGCTTAAGGAAGATCTTGGTGAAGGCATCTTGTGCCAAGTCATCGTGGTCCGAGGAGGCGCGGACCTGGTTTCGGATGATGCGATAAACTTGAGGCGTGAGGAGGTCGACAAGTTCACGCCAAGCGGACTCGTGGCCCTCCCTGATATTTTCGAGGAGGTCCCGGGGAATGCCGCAGTCGTCACCCATCAGAGGTTATTTGAATTTTGAACTTTCGAGGAAGTCATACCACTCTTTTTCGAACTCTTCATCATCATCGTAGCCGAAGGATTCGAGGAGAAGCTCCTTGGTTGCCTCTTCTCCGTCGCGGACAGCGGCGACGAAGGCCTGGTATTTTACGAGACGTTCTTCATTGCTGACCATGAAGTGGGTAAGGGCGAAAATGTAGCCCGATTCGTTGGGAGTGAGCATGGTGATTTTAGTTTCCATCACTCCCTGAAGGCTGACGCGCTTGTCTTTCTTGCAAAGCTTACGAATCACAGGTGGCCAAGCATCTTGTGGACCCAGGGTGCCGCCTTTGACTGTCTCAGCCTTGCCGTCTTCCGAGGCGTAATACTTGTCAAAATCGAGGTAGAGCACGCGGCATTTTTTGAAGACGAGATGCTCAAGATAGTAGCCCATTCCAGCGCCCATCCAGAAGGGCTGTTTTCCTGTGCGGGCCTGACCTTTGAGAAAGTTGGAGCCGGCGATGTGGACAAAGATAGCTGATTTATCCTGCTCGTCGCCGCGACCTGATGACAGGGCATCGGTCTTGCAGATGACCATAAAACGGTTGTGAGGATCGGCGTAGTTGCCGACTTGTTTGGTGAGATTGACCTGATCGATGCTCCAGTTGTTTCTCTTAGCATCTGCTTGGACGACCTCATGAAAGGTGTTTCCGTCGGCCACCAGATAGACGGTGTATTTAAATTGTTCTCCTTTTGAGGGGTCAGCGCCTCCGGGAGTTCTAAACTCCTTTTTTTCGAAGTCAGTGACAAGGGAAGGTAGGATCTCGCTCATTTCCTTCCAGACTCGCTTGGCTAACTTGCGCGCTGGATCGTGGTCGGTATGAAAGGAGCGAAGCATGAAATGATCGGTTTCTCTTTCCTTCCACTTGATGCTTGGGAAATGCTCCTTTTGGCCGAAGGCAGGAAGCACTGAAGCAAGTGCGAAGAAGGAAACGAGAATCTTCATACAACAACAGCATATGATTCCGGAGGGGAGGCGGCAATGCAGGATCTCACAAATTCTCAAAACTCTTATCAATTGGGCGACGCATCTGGGTGAGTCGGAGGCAGCGACATGCTTGGGAAGCGACTTCCAAATTCCCCGATGGCGGGAGTCAGCATCAGCGTAATGCAAAAAATCACGATGCAGTTGGCCGATCATATTTTCCGTGAGCGGGATTTTACCGGAGTGGGCAAAGAGTTTTTTATGGGGTCTTCGGAAAAATAACCGTTTATGATCCAATTTAATCCATTAATCTCCAATGAGGATTAATGGGTCGTTTTTCTGTATTCTCTTTGCTTCAAAAAAACCGGGGCCTTTTTGGGGCCCCGGTTTTCAGAGAGGCTTTGTGACCGGGATGGTCACGCCACTGGCTTACTTGTGGTTCACGCGGGCGAACTGCTTCAAGCGGAGGCCGTTGAGAGCAATAAAGCCGGTGGCGTCGTTTTGATTGTAGGCTTCTTCCTGGCCGCCTTCCATCGTGGCGATGTCTTCGTCGTAGAGGCTGTTCGGGGAACGGCGCCCGGCGTTCATGATGTTGCCTTTGTAGAGCTTGAGGCGGACTTCGCCGTTGACCGTCTTTTGGGTCTCGGTGACGAGAGCCTGGAGGGCGTCGCGCTCGGGGGCAAACCAGAAGCCATTGTAGACGAGCTGGGCGTAGGTCGGAATGAGGCTATCGCGAAGGTGCTGGGCGTCGCGGTCGATGGTGAGGGTTTCGAGGTCCTGGTGGGCAGCCAAAAGAATGGTGCCGCCGGGGGTCTCGTAGATGCCGCGGCTTTTCATGCCAACGAAGCGGTTCTCGACGATGTCAACGCGGCCGATGCCGTGTCTGCCACCGAGGTGGTTGAGGAGGCGCATGACACCGTAGGGAGTGAGGAGGGTGTAGCCGTCTTGCTCGCCCTTGACCTCGAAGTCAGCAAGCTCGCTAATGTAGCCGGAGAGCTTGTCGTTTTTGAGTCCGATGATCTCGCCTTTTTCGAAGAGGCACTGAAGATATTCGGGTTCGTCCGGGGCGTCCTCAGGGGAGACGGAGAGGACATACATGTCCTTATCGGCGGGGGTGGTGCCATCATACCAAGTGTCCTCGAGCGCGCCGGCTTCGAAGGAGATGTGGAGGAGGTTCCGGTCCATGGAGTAGGGCTTGCTCTTGGAAGCTTGCACGTCGATGTCGTGCTTCTCACAATAGGCGATCATTTCGGCACGGCCGGGGAATTCCTCACGAAAAGAATCGTCACGCCATGGGGCGATCATTTTAATGTCAGGCGCGAGGGCATTGAGCGCGAGCTCGAAGCGGACTTGGTCGTTTCCTTTTCCGGTGGCGCCGTGGGCGATGGCGTCGGCGCCTTCGGCAAGGGCAACATCGAGCATGCCTTTGATGATGCAAGGGCGGGCGATGGAGGTTCCAAGGAGGTAGCGGCCTTCGTAGACGGCGTTGGCCTGGAACATCGGGAAAATATAGTCGGCAGCGAACTCTTCCTTGAGATCGCCGATGTAGCACTTGGAAGCGCCGGTCGCGAGGGCCTTGGCTTCTAGTCCATCGAGCTCTTCGCCTTGTCCGACGTCGGCACAGTAGGCGATAATTTCCGCGTTGTATTTCTCCTTGAGCCAGAGAAGGAGGACGGAGGTATCCAGCCCTCCAGAGTATGCGACGACGATTTTCATGACGCCTGCGGGATAGGCGAGAATCGGGGGTTTGGCAAGACGGGTTGCTGTTTAAAAAGGGGTGTCGATGTCGTCGTCTGCTTCGTCCGCGCGGAGTCCCGCTTTTTGAAGGAAGGTGATGATGAAGTCGAGGCGCTGGCGGACTTCTCCGGTTTCCAAAAGGCGTTGGCGATCGTTGGGATCGTGGATGAACTGTTGGGCGATGGCGTCGGACGAGGTAGCTGCGTCATCGGCGCGGTCGAGGGTGTCGTGGACTTGATCTCTGACCTGGGTCGGAAATTTCTTGAGCGCCATGTCGACTGCGGCTCGGAGGAGAACGAGGTAGTCCTCTTCCTCATCGTCCGAAAGGGTGGTGTTTAGAAGGGGTCGGATGGCTGCGACCGGGTAGGGTTTTTCATCGAACCACTTGTCGAAATGGACCCGAAATACGCCGTGAAGGACGAGGTTGGAGGTGCCATCGTCAGCTTCCCGCGAGGCTCGGATGAGCCCAATCGTGCCGACCTTGGCTGCGTGGTCTTCCGGATTGAATGAGTCAGCGCCGAGGAGATTTCCGACGCAGAAAAGGCAATCGCCCTCGAGTGCTTCCTCGACCATTTGGCGATAGCGGTCCTCGAAAATATGCAGCGGCATGGCTCCGTGGGGAAAGAGAACGGTGTCAGGCAGCAGGATGACGCCGCATTTTTCGGGGATGGTGAGAGCTGACATTGATTGGGAATCGGGGGCGAGGTGGCTTGCGAAGCTGGCTATTGGCTATTAGCGGTTAGCTTTTGGCTCAGCTGGCACAGGGTCAATATTGAACTCGAGGAGAATCGCTTTTTGTAACTCGGGACCTTTGAGATGCATAAAGCAGGCAGATCTCCAATTTTTCTTTTGGAACCTGTAGTCGAAAGGCTTGGTGATGAGGCTTTCGGAAACTGGGAGGCGCAGGCTTTCCCCTCCTAAGTTCTTTCTTGTGCGGAAGTAATCAAATCCACCCTTACGACCTTTGTAGTATACCGTGCCTAGGGTATCGATCGTTGTTTCGGAGACGGCAGTTTCAAATTCAGCCCTTGAGTAGGTAGGAGTGCAGCTGTCAGTCAGAAAAAGAATGGTCGCAGACAAAAAGAGCATTCCTGAGATAAGAAGGGTCTTTTTGAATGGGATTCTCATATTAATTTCATGGCGTCTAGCAGGAGCTAAAAGCTGAACGCTAATCGCCGGGGTTGAACGAGCTTTTGACTCACGCTCCAGCCAGAGCTTGGTTGAGGTCGGCGAGGATGTCGTCGATGTGCTCGATGCCGACGGAGAGGCGGACGAGTTCGGGCTTGATGCCGCCGGCGAGTTGCTGTTCGGCGGTGAGCTGGGAGTGAGTCGTGGTGGCGGGATGGATCGCGAGCGATTTGGCGTCTCCAAGGTTGGCGACGTGGGAGAACATTTCCAAAGAGTTGATGAACTTGGCTCCTGCTTCGGCTCCACCTTTGATTCCGAAGACCACGACACTGCCGCCTTTTCCGCGGAGATACTTTTGGTTCTTGGCAAACTCGGGATCGTCTTCGAGACCCGGGAAGCGGACCCACTCGACTTGCGGGTGGTCCTTGAGATGCTGAGCGACCGCGAGGGAGTTTTCGCAGTGACGGTCCATGCGGAGTGGAAGAGTTTCGATGCCCTGAAGGAATTGCCACGAGTTATCGGGCGAGATGCAGGCACCGAGATTCCGAAGTGGGCCGGTGCGCATGCGGAGGATGTATGCCAGGGGAGCGAGCATCTCAGGGAGATCGTGTCCCCAGCGGAGGCCGTGGTATGAACCATCGGGCTTGTCGAAGAGGGGGTGCTTGCCGCCAGTCCAGTCGAAACGACCAGAGTCGATGACGATGCCGCCAAGTCCTGTTCCGTGTCCGCCGAGCCACTTGGTGAGGGAGTGGACGACGATGTCAGCTCCGTGATTGAGGGGGTTGGTGAGGTAGGGCGTGGAGCAGGTGGCGTCGACAATGAGAGGAAGGCCGTGGGCCTTGGCGATCTCGCCGACGGCGTCAAGGTCGGTGACTTCGAGCGCGGGATTCGAGACGGTTTCGCAGAAAAGAGCGCGCGTTTTGTCATCGATGGCATTGGCGAACTGCTGGGGATCCTGGGAGTCGACGAAGCGGACTTCGATTCCGAGAGCGGGGAGAATGTCGTTGAATTGAGTGTAGCTGCCACCGTAGAGGTTTCGGGCGGAAACGATGTTGTCGCCTGCTTCTGCCAGATTAACGATGGAGTTGAAAATGGCCGCGGTCCCGGAAGAGTGAGCCAGTCCCGCCATTTCGTGTGCGCCTTCGAGAAGACAGATGCGCTTTTCGAGCACATCGGTGGTGGGATTCATAAGGCGGGTGTAGATATTACCCAGTTCCTTGAGTGCGAATAAGTTAGCGGCGTGCTCGGTGTCCTTGAAAGTGAAGGCGGTCGTCCGGTAGAGTGGGACGGCGCGGGAATGGGTTTCGGAATCAGGAGTGTGGCCACCGTGGAGGCAGAGAGTTTCGTGTTTCATGATGTAGGGATCAATAGCATCGATTTCGAGTCATGAAAAGCGAGAGCTCTAGGTCGCGGGCGCAATTCTTTGAAAAAGGAGTGCGAGAAGGGCGAGTCCGGGGCCGATGACGAGGAGGGGGGCGAAGGCCATATTTCCTTCGAGAGCGGCCACGATTGCTACGGGGCCGATCACGAGGTAATCAACCAGCGGGATCGCGGCGAGAGTGCGCGAGACAAACTGTCCGATGTTTTTTGTGAGCCTCACTTTCTTAACGCAGAAGGAGAGGACGGCGAGGAAAAGAATAAGGGCAGGGAGCGCAGGCGCTTGAACGAGGAGGAGCATCACCCCGGAGGTGAAAAGGGCGGGAACCGAAAGAAAAATGACGGGTACGATTTTTTGTGCTGAGGTCGGTGAGGGTGCCGATTCGTTTCGAGCCATCAGAGAAATCCCCAAGATGTAAGATCCCAAGCTCAGAGCCAGGAGGACCAGGCTCAAATAGAGCTGGGGATCCAGGGTGGTAAACTGTTTCCAAGTGAGAAAGCTGAAGGCGCAGGCGGGGTAAATTAAAGCTCGAGCCCCTGCCATGAAAAGAAAACTGATCGGATGGACCTTGTGCCAGCGCGTGTAGGCAAGGATGCAGGCGACGATTCCCGCCGCAAAAACGGTAAAAGTAGTGGCAACCAGAAAACCGAGAGCCAGTCCGCCTATCAGGAGAAAAAAGGCGAGCGTCCCAATCGTCCCGCGTTTCCAACGTCCCGAGGGAATAGGTCGATCATCGCGATTCTCGGCATCGTAGGCCGCATCATACCAATCATTGAGGAAGCAGCCTCCCAGATAGAGACAGGAAAGGGACAAGGCGATCAGTTCGAATGAGGGCATCTCGTGCCCTTTAAAGCTTATCCAACCGAGAAACGTGCCCAAGAGCGCGTTCGACCACACCGTTGGGAGGTTCGCAAATCGACTCATGGCAAGGAGATCGACGAAGCGCTGGTAGGAAATCATCGGCGCGACTCTGCCCTCAGAAATGACCCCCTGCAAGACCATCTCACGCCTCACTTGGCAAAGAACCCTTTCTCCTGTAAGTCTCCGCCCGTGGATACGCAATTACTCGTCGCTGACTTTGAAGATTGGCGCGAAACTGTCACCGAAGCGGTGGCACTTTTGGAACAGGGAGAAGTCGTCGCTTTGCCGACCGAGACCGTGTATGGCCTCGCTGCTTGTGCTTTTAATGCCGAGGCTGTCGCCAAGATCTTCAAGGTGAAAGAGCGGCCTTCGTTTGATCCCCTTATCGTTCATATCGGTCGGAAAAGTGATCTGGAAAAGGTGGCCGTTGTTCCCGAGGAGATTCGGGAGCTGGTTGATGAACTCATCGAAGCCCACTGGCCTGGTGCTCTTACCCTCGTTCTACCCAAGCATGAGGATATCCCGGATCTCGTTACCAGTGGATTACCAACCGTCGCGGTTCGCCTCAGCGCTCATGAAATCATGCGTGAAGTGGCTAAAGTCCACGGGCCAATCGCTGCGCCGAGCGCCAATCGCTACGGCCGCATCAGTCCAACCTCTGCTCAAGCCGTGATGGATGAGCTAGGTGGCCGCATTCCATTGATCATCGATGGCGGAGCCTGCCGCGATGGACTTGAAAGCACGATCATCGCGCCCACGATGACCGAAAAAGGTCCCGTCTTGCGCCTTCTTCGCCCTGGTCCCGTTTCCAAGGAAGACCTTCGGCTTATCGCTAAAGTCGAGCGAGTCCGCAACAAGCCGGGTGCGACGGTGGAAGCTCCCGGGCAGATGGCGAGCCACTACGCGCCTGCGACACCTCTGATGATCGTGACGAAGCCAGGTGAATTTGTCCCCGAGGAAGGGAAGAAATACGGCCTTCTTACCTACCGCGGGTCTGGAGGTGCTTGTCTGATCGATCTCACCGATTGGACCGCCACTCAGACTCTCTCACCGGGAAAAGGAAAACTCTCAGAAGCTGCCGTGCGCCTTTTTTACTGCCTGCGTCAACTTGACGCGGCGGGAGTGGATCTCATCGTTGCTGAACCTGTCGCCAACACCGGAGTGGGAGTTGCGATCATGGATCGACTGAAGCGAGCTGCTGCGGCCCATCCTTAAAGGTGAAGATGATCGCTCGATTCCTGTTCTTGAGCCTCCTTTTTCAGGGAGCAATGATGGCGCAGGTCCGCATGAAACTTGCCGATGGCTTTGACTTCCCAGTGGGAAAGCCAAACGCGGAGGGCTACTACAAGGCTCGGGGCCTGCGACTGACCCCGCCCGTTCACTTCGGCGAAGACTGGAATGGCAATGGCGGGGGAGACTCCGATCTTCACGATCCCATCTACGCTGTGGGCGATGGCGTGGTCACGTTTGCGGCTGATGTGCGTGTTGGATGGGGGCGCGTGATACTCATTCGTCATGCTTACCGCGATCCCGGAACCGGGCAGGTCAAGTTTGTCGACTCCCAATATGGTCATCTACGGTCGATGCTGGTGAAAAAAGGAGATATGGTGAAGCGAGGTCAAAAAATCGCGACGATGGGAAATAATCGGGGAATGTATGCCGCTCATCTTCATTTCGAAATCCGCTACAATCTTAAGATCGGAATGTGGCGGGAGAGCATTGTAAAGTCTCGGGAAAACTGGGCCGATCCGACTCAATTTATTCGTAAATATCGTCGATTAAAGAAAGAATGGCGTCCCGTGATTGTTCCTACTGGAACTTATCGTGAATACCGCGGGCACACCGGACTTTGAAAGATTTTCTCATGTCCAAGTAAAAGCTCAACCTCCGCGAAGCGCTAGAATTGAGAACTTTAAAATAAGCATACGTCTCTTCTGTTTATCGGCGTAATATAACACAGATTCTTGAAAATTGAGGAGAATTCTTGAAGGTTTTAAATCTCGCCGGCCGATTGAAGCTGCTCCAGAAAATCATCAAGAATCTCAAAAATATTCCTTATTAATCTGTGTTAAAGATTCTCATCTCTGACCCCACTCGCTAGACAATCCCCATGCTCGCCAAGCGAATCATCCCTTGCCTCGATGTCACCAACGGACGCGTTGTCAAAGGAACCAACTTTGTTGACCTCCGCGATGCCGGAGATCCGGTGGAGTGTGCCATTGCTTATAACGAGCAGCAGGCCGATGAGATTGTCTTTCTCGATATCACCGCGTCGTCGGACGGACGGGAAACGATGGTCGATGTGGTAAAGGAAACTGCTTCCAAATGTTTCGTCCCGCTCACCGTTGGTGGCGGTATCCGCACGGTGGAAGACATGCGACGCATGCTCCTTGCCGGAGCCGATAAAGTGGGGGTGAATACCGCAGTTATCATGAGGCCTGAAGTGGTCGACGAAGGAGCGAAAGCTTTTGGCAATCAGTGTATCGTGGTCGCCATTGATGCGAAGCAGATCAGCCCCGGAAAATGGGGCGTTTTCACTCATGGTGGTCGTAATCGGGTGGAAGGACTTGATGCCCTCGAATGGGCCAAGGAAGTTTACAATCGTGGGGCCGGAGAGATTCTCCTCACCAGCATGGATGCCGATGGCACCAAGGATGGCTATGATATTTCGCTCACCCGAGCCGTGAGTGAAGCGGTGGGAATCCCCGTGATTGCCAGTGGCGGCGCCGGGAACCTCCAGCACATGGTCGATGTTCTCGAAGAAGGAAAAGCGGATGCCGTTCTAGCAGCGAGCATCTTCCACTTCGGTCAGCACACCGTCCCGGAAGCGAAAGAATATTTCAAAGGCCACGGAGTCCCCGTGCGTCCGGCGACTTAGGTAGTTGTGTTACTGAATGAAATGTCGTTTAGATGGCGTATTTACAGTGCCCCATTGCGACTCTTGATTTTCATCCGATCATTTCATGAAAGCGCTCGTCCCTCTCTCCCTTCTTCCTGCAATTGGACTTTCCCTTTTCGGGCCCCATTTCCTTATTGCTGACGAAAATCCGGATGAGGCCAAAGAAGAAAGTGGCCTTGTTCTCGCTGCCGTCGCGTGGCTCCTATCGTTCTCCACAACAGCTGACTCAAGTGCCATGTCCCCAATCGCCAGTCGCTCGAAGACCTGGTGGCCGGGCTAGCGATCTTGATGGTTTTTGGGAAACCAGCTACGAAATAAGGCCACATATTTGGAATCTGAGTTGCCTCTGTTACGACCTGTTAGGAAGGGCGGGCGACCGGGCCTCGAGCTGTGATAACTTGATGCCGCTTGTAAGGACCCGATGCAGATAGACATGAGGCGCAGGAAGTCCTGGATTGCGAGGTGTTCGATAATTTTACACGAACCATCGCTAGGGTTTTTCGTCCTAGATCAGTTTTTATTGTGTCCGCCGTGGTTGCTCTTCTGCTTTCGGAAAACGCTCTGACGGACGATGCAAAGAACGCGGGCCGCGTCCAGCCCTACGCCAAGAACCTGCGCTGTTGGCAGTATAGGGGTGAGCCTTTGATGCTCTTGGAAGCGAGCAAGACGGGTCTCCACTCCTGGGGCTAAGCATATTTCAAATTCTTGGTTAACGCGTCTTCGAAAAGATGAGTGTTAAGCGATAGGCCAACCATCCGCAGAGGGTAATACCTACGACGTCGAAGAGGAAGTCAGCGAGGGAGAAGGTTCGGCTGGGGATGAAGCTTTGGGAGATCTCCTCGATGGCGATAATTAAGATGAGGATCGAGACGACGCGGATGGTCGCTTTTTTAGGCGACGATTTCATCCTCGGGACGATTGCGAGGACGGCGAGGAAGCTGAGCCCGCCCATGAGGATAAGGTGGCCCGCTTTATCAAAGTGGGGGAGATTTCTAATGCCACCGATCCAAGGCACGCCCTGTCCTGAATTCACTTGGATGATGACAAAGATGATGAACCCGGTGAAGGAGACAAAGAAAAGTTCCAGAAGACGACGTAACATAGATTTGCGGAGAGCCTAATCTGGAATGGTGCTTTTGGGGATTGCTAAATACCGCGTAGTTCGCTGTTGAAGGCGCCGACCTTATTGCTTTTGACGCCAAGGCGCTTGAGCATGCCGACGTAGAGGCTGCCGAGTTCTTCGCCGCCGGTGTCGAGGTGGCGACCGGTCTTGAGCTGGCCATTGGCACCTCCTGCAAGAATGATCGGGATGTTTTTGGTGGCGTGGGCATTTCCATCGCGGATGCCGGAGCCAAAGAGGATCATCGAGTTGTCGAGAAGGTTGGCGTTTCCCTCGGGGATCGCTTTCATGCGCTTAAGCATGTAAGCGTATTGCTCGGTGTGCCAGGTGTTGATCTTCTGATACTGGTCGAGTTGTTTACCATCATTTTTGTGATGGGAAATGGAGTGGTGACCTCCGCTGACGCCATCGAGGAAGGAGAAGTTCTTTCCTGATACGGCGTTTCCAAACATGAAGGTGGAGACGCGTGTCGAGTCGGTCCAGAAGGCGAGGACCATGATGTCCATCATGAGGCGGACGTGTTCGGTGGCATTGAGTCGCTGGCGGGAGCCGAGCTCGTCGCTGTTCTTTGCTCCCGTGGCCTTGTTGATGGCCTGGTTGAGGATCTTGAGCTGAGAAAGGGCGTTCGGCGTGAGCTTTTGTCCGGCACCGAGCTTGGAGGCTTCATTCTCCATGCGGCGTTCGACTTCGCGGACGCTTTCGAGGTATTGCTCCAGCTTGTGCTTGTCCTCTTTTCCGAGGGTGCGTTGGAGGCTCTTGGCGTCGTCGAGGACGATATCGAGGACCGATTGATCGGCGGAAGCGCCGGCGTTGCCATTCTTGTCCCGGTTGCGGAAGAGGCGATCAAAGGCGATGCGCGGATTGATCTCGCAGGGGAGGGGGACGTCGGGTTTTTTCCAGGAAATGTGGGAGCCGTAGAGTCGGGTCAGGTTGACGTTGCGATCGACTCCACTGGTGATGGGCTCGGTGCCGAGCTCCATGGAGGGAAGTCTGGTGCTTCGGCCGATGATCTCGGCGGCGATTTGGTCGATGGAGATTCCGTTGGCGCTGACGTTGGAACCCTCGGTGGCTTCAATGGTGGTGCAGGTGAGCCAACTGGCGGTTTTGTAATAGTGACCGTCGCCTTTTTTGGAGGGAGAGTTGGAAAGGCCACTGATGACGGTTATATCGTCCTTTACCGCTTCGAGAGGGGAAAGGATGGGTGAAAGGTTGAAGTTGCTACCGCTTCCGCTGGGGGTCCACTTGTCAGGACGAACTCCGTTGGGCATGAAGAGGCAGGCCATGCGGACGGGGTTGGTCGTGGCGGCTGCGGATTGGCCGTAGGCCGTCATGGGCCGCATGGCTTCGAGGAAAGGGAGCGCGAGCGTGGCTCCGACTCCTTTGAGAGTTTGGCGGCGGGAAATTTTCCAGCGGTTAGATTGGATGTAGGCCATATGAAAATTGAGATTTGAACAGGGAGATCTGAACGTTGAGCTGCTTGGTTGAGGAGGCTTGGGAAGGTGGCGGTGTGAACCACAAAATTAACGAAAGGGACGAACCGGAGCTCGCCCTTAGGCAAACTTGGTTGGGGTGATTCGAACGCGAATCTTGCGAATGGGGCTAATCTGGGATGGGGCGGAGATTTGAAATCTGAGATGATTGATTAAGAGAGAAGCTAATCAGAATTCCAATCGATTGCTGTCTCAATTGTAGAGTCTGAGAAATATTGATAAGTTACCTTTAGAATTTTGATGGCTTCTTTTCGAGAAGTTTTGCCGTCTTGTATGTCTTTTACGTAGGTGATTACTGAAGTATCGAGGTGAATGCTGAATCGGTAGAGTGCGTCTACTATAGCAGCTGGAAATTCAGAGAATTGCTCGCCAAGTAGTTTTAAATTTTGGAGGTGACGTTCCGGGTAAAACTATCCCCGTAGAAGGTTGTATGCTTCATCGAAGAAATGGGTGAGGTTTTATCTTGTCATGAACAAAGATGTTAAACGTTCATCAGCGGGTAGCGGAGCGGTTTAAGAAGGGGCGGGATTGGACAACTTCGAGGATGAGCTCGTGCATAGGATAGCTCTTTTCCTCGAGTTTGGCGACGATTTTGGAGATGACGGCTTCGTCGTAGTATTCGAGGCTGCGCCCGGTGGCGTAGGAAATCATTTTGCGCGTCGCATTCCGGGCGAACTTTTCGCTGCCAAAGAGGACGAGTTGCTTGAGCTCGTAGGGGGTAGAGAATTTGATGTCGCCGGGGAGGGCGGCGCTGCTGTCGATGGGCTTTCCATTGGCATCCTTTTCGCGCCAGCGGCCGATGGCGTCGTAGTTCTCAAGGCCGAAGCCGAGAGGGTCGATTCGGGCATGGCAGCTCGCGCAGGTTGGATTTTTGCGATGCTCGGTAAGTTGCTCACGGAAGGTGAGGCCACTGGCTTGGGTGTCGTCTTCCGGAAGTTCACCGGCATTGGGCGGGGGAGGCGGGGCGGGGGCGCCGAGGATGGAGTCAAGAAACTGTCTCTTATACACATCTGACGCT
>OLHR01000212.1_pt1 | contig 21418 bp, 11 predicted proteins | sample 1609291 | NCBI WGS metagenome assembly OLHR01 (sample SAMN05416707, study PRJEB24817) | seawater metagenome | isolation source: Sea water | place: Canada:Atlantic | collected 2013-07 | reverse complement strand
TAAACTACCACTAGCTGGTGGTACTATGACAGGCGACATTAACTTTGGTGACAACAACAAAGCCATCTTTGGTGTTAATTCTAACTTACAGATTTGGAGTGATAATACGAATTCTTATATACAAGAATCATATCCAGGTGGGAATCTTTATATAAGAGCAGAAAGTTTTAATGTAGGTAGACAAGCAAATTCAGAATTGTATATAACCGCATTTCCAAATGGAGCAGTAAATCTTTACCACGATAATGCTAAGAAGCTTGAAACAACATCAACAGGTATAGATGTGACAGGCGTTATAACTACAGATGGTATGACTACTTCGGGCAACGTTGGTATTGGTACAACTACTCCAACGGCAAAGCTACAGATAGGCGATGATTGGACTATTGATAGTTTATACGGAAGTAGTAACTTATACATTAAACACGGAAGCCCTATAGCTGACGGTGACCCAAGGATCAACTTAACTTCCGACATAGGTCTCATAATATCTAAGAACAGCACCAACACTAGCGGCCCTACTGAAGTAGGTCTTGTGCTACACAACGATGACACCACCGCAGGTGCGTTCTCTCCTATGCTCTTGTTTACAAAAAGAGAGTCAGCGCCTTCTCCGTTTAAAGCAACAATGGCAGGAATATGGGCAAAATCTCCAACAGGAACCGGAGCCGGTGGTGCTTGGATTGATGGTGAACTACACTTTGGAACAGCAGGAAATGGTACACTTGGTGTTGTATCCAATATGGTTATTAATAAAGAAGGCAACGTTGGTATTGGTACAGCTACACCTACTGGGCGAACTGAAATTAGTGACAATGGTTCTGTTAACGATAGGTTACTTTACCTTAACTCCGCTAGCGGACTCAGTCTTGGTCAGTCAGGTCCGTTTTATGGTCTTTATTCTGACATCAATTCCAACAACAACGCCCCTTCTGCTTATGGAGGATACTTTAACTCCTATTGTCCTAGTGGTGACACTTATGGTGTCTTTTCAGAGGCAAGTCAACAATCAAGCACCAGAGATAGTATTGCTATTTACGGGAAGGCCACTGTTAACTCTGGGGCAGTAAATCACCGATCAAACCGTGCTATTGGTTCTGGACCTGTTGCAGGTGTTTACGCCACTGTTGAAACAACTGGTACAAGTATGGCTGCTGAGACTACAGCACTTCACGCTTTAAACTCAACTGTTTACGGCGCTGAGGCCTATGGAGCATGGATTGAGACAACTGCTGGACCTACTACTGTAGTACCTTTGAAAGTTGTTCATGCAAACTCTGAAATTTTCCGCATAGACGCATCTGGTAATGTAGGTATTGGTGAAGTTAATCCTTTACATCCGTTGCATGTTGATGGCACAATACATGCTGGCGATGTTGAGATTTCAGGTGCGTTAAAACTTTCGGACACCGCTGTTCTTGATAATGCAACAGCAACAACAACGACAGTATCTCAGACAGCAATTGACCAGTGGTCCGCATCAACATATGGTGGTGGTAAGATAATTATTGAAGCAAAGGCTGGTGCTGAAAGACAGATCACAGAATTACTTGTTACTCACAATGGAACTACGGCAAGTGCTGTTGAGTATGGAGCGGTGTTTACAGGTGGCAAGTTGGCAACATACGATGTTGACATTTCAGGTGGTAATGTTAGAATACTAGTAGTGGCTTCATCCACAACTTCAACTTCATATAAAGTTGTAAGAACAACAATGTTTGCATAGGTGTATAATGGGATCAACATATAATACAGATAGTCGAGTTAGTGACCAGTTAATTGTGCACTTAGATGCGACTAATACTAAATCATATCCTGGCAGTGGAACTGTTTGGAAAGATCTGAGCGGAAATAACTATGATTTCACGCTGTCATCTTCAGGAGTCTATAATTCTACAGGTGTAACGCATATGGCTTTTCAAGGTAGTAATGAGATGGCATCTCATTCTAGTGGTGACATTCCCATATCTCAAACCAATGGTGTAACTTATGTTGTTGCAACTCGCCCGAAGTCTGGCGGGCAGGCTTATAAGACACTGACGAGAGGGACTGCTACAGATCATCACGTTCTAATTAGAAATGGTATTGATATAGGTTCGTGGACTCATAATGATGGAAATTTTCTGGATTCAGGAATAAATCAAAGTGAATTACCTAGCCATGCTAATAATGATTGGATACTAATGTATTTCCGTTGGGCAAATGGACAAGGCTTCAGATTTAGCTATAACGATACGCCAAGTGTTATACGAGGCACAGTAACAAATACAGCTGCCCAATATAATTCTGGAGGTTTTGCGACTTTGGGTAACTATCAGGTTGGGGGACAGCCTTGGGGAGATATAGCTCTTTTTGCCGTATGGGAAACAGAACTTACTGATGCTCAACTAACTTCGATGTACATGGCTTACAAAACTCGTTTCAGTTTACCGGGGTCTGTATTATGAGTTTAAATCATGGCCCAAGAACGATCATAAAAGATGGATTAATTCTACACTTAGATGCAGCTAACACTAAATCATATCCTGGCAGTGGAACTGTTTGGAAAGATTTAAGTGGCAATGGCCGAGATGGCACGCTAATTAATGGAGTGGGGTATAGTACTGATAATGGTGGCACTTTAGTTTTTGACGGCACAGACGATTATGTTGATTGTGGCAATGATAATATACTTTCTCCACCTTACCTAACTGCATCTGTGATATGCAAGCAGACTTCTTTTTCCACTAGGGGCCACATCATGGGACGAGGCGCTGGGAATGATGGAAACTTCTATATGGCCCTTGAAACAAACAGGCAAATGAAATTGTATGTGGACTATGGGTCTGGTTGGGTCGTGGCCGGGGAATTTAACAATTTTCCTTTAAATGCTTGGACACAAATTACAGTTACACATGATGGATTGGTTACTAAAATATACATTAATGGTGTTTTGGAAGTATCGAGTAATAGAGTAGGTACGCTGAGAAGTTGGCAAGCTAACCCACTGCTTATAGGTGGAGGCCCTGGAGGCCCTGGAGGGGCTCAATTTGCAACCGGAAACATATCATCGGCGCAAATGTATAGCCGAGCATTAAATCAGTCAGAAATATTAAACAACTTTGAAATACTACGTGGAAGGTATAGCATCTAATGGCAATTATAGCGGGAATACCAACATTGGTAAAAGATGGGCTTGTATTTTATATGGACCTTGGAAACAATAAGGTATTTAAAGATAAGCCTACCACAAATATGCTTGGCACTGGTTTTGATATTACCGGGTGGGCTGGTTCATCAAACCGGCAAGCAGATACTACAGTTTCACTAGACACTTATAAGGGTGGCACTGTGTGGCGACTACAAGATACTGATGGAGTTGATCCAGATGCGTATGTTGACAATATATGGTTTGCTGATCCCACGATTGCTAATTTGACTGCTGGCGATGAATACACATTTAGCTTAGACGTTAGGGTTTTACAAAAAGCTAATACAACAAACTCCGGCGCAAATAATGCAATATGGATTTGGTATGCTGGAAGCTCAGAATTTATTTATTTTTCAGACCTTCCGCTAAATGAATGGACCAGAGTTCACGTAACAGCTACCGTAGGGTCGTCGTACGATTATTTGAGACCCAGAATTGATTATGATAATTCTGTTATAGAAATTGCTAACTTACAAGTTGAAGCTGGTAATATTGCGTCAGCCTATGTGGACGGCGTGCGCTCTGATACAGATAGTATTTTAGATACCTCTTCGTCAAAACAAGTGGTGACTCCATATTCATTAACATATAGACAAAGTGATACTCCTATATTCGACGGGTCACTTGATAAAATACATGCGGGAGTGATACCAGGAATTGATAGCTCTGCTACAGCGTTCACAGCCAGTGTTTGGGTAAAGCCCACAAGAGCTTCTACTTGCCTAATATTAGAAAACGGCCAGAATCACATGTTCAATACATTTTACTTAGCGCAAGAAAATGCAACATACTTCACATTTGAAGTTTATGGAACCGACATCAATGGAACCAACAACTACGACGCTGTTTATGCAAATTATGCGTATCAACTAGATGTTTGGTATAATTTAACAGGTGTGTGGTCTGCTAACAATAGAGTTGAACTGTATACAAATGGTGTAAATACTAGTGGGAACCTAATCGGCAGCGTAAGAGCGACAGTGAGGGATGGTACTACTGATTTCATGGTGGGTTGTCGGCCCACTAATGCGGCTGGAACAAGCCATTCTTACCCCTTTAAGGGTGAGCTTCCACAAGTTATGTTGTATAATAGAGCACTTTCACCAGCAGAAATTGACCAAAACTATCAAGCACTCAGATATCGATACGGTGTATAAATACATAAAATAAGGAATATAATACAATGGCCAATGATCAAAAGTTTACAGTTCCACATGGAGTAACAACTCCAACTGTTTTATTTGCAAGTGATGTTGTAAATGCCACTGACACAATTAGCGCAACAATGGTTACTGGTGATGCAGTATTATTTGCTGGTGATGCTGGCCAGCTATTAAAAATTTCAGATAGTCAAACAGGTACACTATTTGCGGTAAATGATACATCAGGTATTACAAGTATCGGAGTGGATGAAGATGGTACAGTTAAATTGGCCGAGGCATTTGGCGATGTTCTTGTCGGCACACGCACCAATACCTCTACTGGATTACTTCAAGTAGATGGAGCAGTATCGGCCAAAGTTTATCACGAATTATTTACTGTGGGTACTATAGCTGCCAACACTGTAAGTTTAGATTTAAACACCGGCGCAAGTGTTGTAACTGTATCAACGCCAGGTGCTAACTTTACTTTAGCGATTGCAAATGTACCTAATACTGGTAACACAACTACAGGTATAGCAACGATCGTATCACAAGGCGGCAATCCGTTTATTCCTCACGCATTGACAGTAAATGGTTCTGCCGTAACTATTAATTGGTTGGGTGGTTCACCTCCGGCTGGAGCAGCTAGTAAGACTGACGTGTTTGCATTTACATTAATCAATACTGGCGGGACATTCTCTGCGCTGGGATCAAAAAGTTCGTTTGGATAATATATGCCTTCAATATTAAGATTAACTAGTAAGATATTAAGCACTATTACACCTGCTACAGTGACCGGCGATAGCGCACCAGCTGTAACAACATTTGATATGCTTATTGAGACTACCACAGAGAATGAGAGTTTTACAATAGCTTGTCAGAACCATGGTACATTTAATGCAACTATCGATTGGGGAGATGGCTCTACCTCTACAGTCACATCATATAATGACGCCGACTTAGGGCACACATACGTATCTGCTGGCGACCATCTTATACGCATTTCAGGCGTCTTCCCAAACATCTATATGCATAATGCAACATCGGCTAATAAATTGAAGGTAAAACAAGTCCAAAACCTTGGTAATATGAATTGGTTACGTTTGAACTACGCTTTTGCTAACTGTGCTAACATGACAACATTTGTGGCAGGAACTTGTGATACTTCAGGAAATTCGTATACGGATTTGATGTTTTATGGATGTACCAACCTTGTTAGTGTTAATGTAAGTGGCTTTGATACATCTAATGTTACAAATATGAGAGCAATGTTCATGCGTCTGGAAAATATTCTTTTTTTAGATGTGTCTTCCTTGGATACATCATCGTGTACAGATATGGACCAGATGTTTAGACAATGCAAAGCTCTTCACACACTTAATGTGAGTGGCTTTGATACATCTAATGTTACAGATATGAATTATATGTTTGAGCAAAATCATGCTATGACGTCATGTGATGTGAGCGGATTTAACACATCTAATGTTGCTGATATGCAGTTTATGTTTTCACGATGCTATGCTATACCGTCAATTGACGTAACCAACTTTAACACATCTAATGTTACAAACATGTATGCGATGTTCCACGAAATGAGGTTAATAACATCACTTGACGTAACCAACTTTGATACATCTAATGTTACAAATCTGGCTCATATGTTTAGTGCTCAGAGTGTTATGACATCTCACGATTTGAGCAACTTTAATACATCGTCGTGTACTCGCATGGACAGAATGTTTAATCGATGCAGTGATCTCACATCACTTGACCTAAGTAGCTTTGATACATCTAATGTTACAAATATGAACGCAATGTTTGAAAAATGCTATGATCTCACATCACTTGACCTAAGTAGCTTTGATACATCTAATGTTACAGATATGAACAGTATGCTTCGAGAGCTCACAAATATGCCTATACTTGATTTGAGTAACTTTGATACTTCTCTTGTAACAGATATGTGGGCGATGTTTTATAGAACCAGAAATGTGACTGACATTATAGGAATTGAAAACTTTAATATTGAGGCTCTAAATGAAACGGATCATTTGCGGTATTTCTTTGAGCAAGTCACTCTGCCAACAGCTCGATATGACGCACTGCTAATTAATTGGGATGCGCAAGATCCATTGGACAATATGATCTCAGTAGATTTTGGTAATTCCACATACACCGCAGGTGGCACAGCAGCCGCGGCACGAGCTAACCTGATTAGCACTGACGGATGGGCAATAATAGATGGAGGAACAGCATAATGTCTATATTAACTAAAACAGAAGGCTATTTTATTATTGGTGCAAGTGCTGTTGAATTGGATGGAAATGTACTATCATGTCGTGATGATGCTCCAATACAAGAATTTGATAGTAAAGAAGAAATGATTTTAGCACACTTAACTCAGTTTCCAGATCAGTACAAGTATAGCAAGGGAATTGATGAAGTTGATCAAGAACCATATTTACACCACTCTGACGAATTATAAACTCTTAAAAATAGTTGCAGTTTCTAGTAAGCGATAAATAAATGTGATACAAATAGGAGTACTATACATGCCAATTGGTAAAATTACAAGTAATAGTTTGGCTGCTGAAGCAGTTACAATTACTAAAATAGCACCTGGTGCTGTCAATGGCAGGATGAGTCAAGTTACTGCTAATAAATTACACACAACACTTGATTTAAGTACCAAAACACTTACGCTACCACAAGAAAGTGTTACTGCCCATCAGTCCGCTCTAAGTTTAACAAAATCACAAATTAGTGATTTATCAGATTTATCTACCAACAGCGATAATTTAACAGAAGGCAGTACAAACTTATTTTTTACAGACGCTAGAGCAGATGCAAGAGCTCAGATAAAAATTGATGCTATTGTAGGATCTGCGCCAGGTACATTAGACACATTACAGGAACTGGGTGCTGCTCTAGGAGATGATCCTAACTTTGCAACGACCCTTACAACCAGTATTGCTACTAAGTTGCCACTTGTTGGTGGCACTATAACTGGACCGCTTCAATTAACAACTGGACCGCTTCAATTAACTGCTCCAGGCACGCCTACAATTACTAGTCCTACTAGTATAATTATTAATGCTGATAGTGGTAATGGAATAATTAATTTTAGCGGAAGTAAAGTTATGAACCTAGGCGACCCTGTTAATTCTCAAGATGCTGTGACAAAGTCATATGTTGAATCATATGTTGATAGTATGATCTATAAAGATTCGGATGTTGATACTCGTTTAAACACTGTCTTAGCAACAGCAGGTCAAGTTTTATCATGGAATGGAACCATTTTTACTTGGGTAACACAATCTAGTGGTGGTGGTGGTGGTGGTGTTAGTGGTAATACCACAGTTGATACAATTTACGTTGAAGAGGATATTAAATTTTTGGAGTCTGGTGCTATATTGACTACTGACCCCCCGCACTATCAATTTGGCCTGTTTGATGGACAACAGGTAGAGCCAATATTTCCAGAAAGAATTTATTATGAAGAAGTGGTTCATACAGCCGGCTTATCCCCTTTCCCCAATGTGTTTATCATGATGATGCCCGTGCCGCCTGCTATAATATGGTCAAAACCTAGATCAGAGGTAGCTAGCGTTGCGGTGACAATCCACTTATCCACATATGCAGCGGATATGTCGGCCCGTAATCTCTTTGGCAGCGCCTTAATTAATTCTCAGATAATCCAAGGACACATTATACACGATGACACTACTCCAATTTTTACAATTACTAGCAATGTTTGTACCACACCTGGCACTGACCTTGCAACAGTTACAGTAACTATGGATGCAGGAGAAGAGTTGAAGTTAATAGTTACACACCCAGGCACATATGATATGGTTCGAGTTGCTGTTCACAGTAAATTTGCACTACGTTATGAACTGACCCCATATAATTAAGATAAGATAAAATAAAATGACAGAAAAATATTACACATTAGGCACTCATACTTCTGAACAATGGGTTGAATTGCACGCAGAATTGATTGCAGATGGAAACACATACACTAGTGTTCCAGCTAGAGAAGTTACAGTAGAAGATGATAGATTACATAGTCCTACAACCGGAAGTTACTTGCTTACACTAGAAGAAGCAACTGAATTACAAATCGATGAACGTGTAAAGTTTATTAATGAGAGCCCAGAAAAATATCCTGAAATTTATATGCCATCTTCAGAGGATTTGACATGCGGCACCAGTGGCACACCAACAGATAGATATACAGCTTTGTACAACAACTGGAGTCAGTGGGTCAATGGAAATCTGGTTTATTCTTTTTTCACCGATGTTGAACCCACATTAAATAGACAAGGTACTTTTTTTAGATTCTTATCATTTGTAAAGCCTAACCACTATACCGTTGGTAAGACGAATCCTTTTAACACTCCTAAGCTACAGCAAGCTGGCGCTGGCGAGAACGTTGATTTAATTGTACCTGATAATGGATGTTGGCTTGGTCATGTAGAGTTTATCAGCAGGGGTGTTACAAATGCAGTGAACCCAGATGACTATATTGGCAGTAATGTACTTCCTGGCAATGGATATTGCGATGTTCTCGATCTTGTGCTAGATGCTCCTTATTACATAGATCCAAATTATTTCAATGCTGATCCTACTAATAGATTAATGGCACGTTGGGATGGCACAATTGTCCCTGTAGAGAGTGTTGCTATAGAGTGGTGGAGGGATCCTACACAGCGTAGTATTTCCTTTGCATCGTTTGGTAATATATATGTAAGTCCTAACTATACCAGAGATACAGCCAATGGATCCAACAGCACACTTCCTAGTGAAGGTACACACGGCACACAGTGCGCTGCTTTAGCATTTGGTCGAACTCAAGGTTGGGCATACAACGCTAACAAGTGGGTTATGAATCTATTTGGAGATAATAATGTGGGAAGTTTAGGTACAGGTCTTGATGTACAAAAAATATTTCATATTCATAAACCTGTAAATCCTATCTATAATAGCAAAGATCCAACATTAAGTTCCAATAGCTGGGGTATTAGAGGAAACAAATCAGGCGATGGTTATTATTATTGGAGAACGGATTCACCTGTTAGTTATACTCGCTACACCGAACCTGCGTTTATAGATGTTTTAGGCATGCGAGGTGATGGTGGTCGTTGGAAGAGTGAATTGCACGATAACTCTATAACACAAGCTGGAGATGAGCTTACTCAAGCTGGTGTTATATGTATTGCTGCCGCAGGAAATAGTGGACAGCAATTGGTTAATCCAGATCATCCCAATTATGATAACCATATTAATTATAACAACACTACACCACTATATTCAATAAGGCGTCTGGAGGGACCTGGTCCCCTTGGTGGTTGGAAGTCAATCGCCACAACTAACAGGCGTGGCTGGCCTGGGCATATGGGTAAAACAGAAAGTCAAACTTTTCAAGGTAATACAACAGTTAAATTTCCTGTAATTCAGGTGGGTGCGCTGGAAAGTAATACTGGAAGTAACGAAGAAAAAATAGCAGATTATAGCGACAGAGGTCCTGCAATTGATTTATTTTCATCTGGGGCAGGAGCAATGGCTGCAACTGTTGACACTTATTCAGCTTCAAGTGTTCCTACTATACAACGGGTTGATGGTGTATATTCTGCGCTTTCGGCAGGTGCAACAGATTTATCTCAGATAGGTGGATGTAGGGATACAGAATTTACGGGTACCAGCGCCGCTTGTCCTGTGGCGGCAGGTTTTCTTGCATCTGTTATGCAGTATAACAGAGATTGGACATACGAAAATTTACGCACCTGGATCGAAACAAATGTGACATCTCAGTCAACACCAACTATGTACCATGGTGTTGAACCGACCACTCCAACAGATATGAACTGGAAGTACGAATATTACTCCAATGGCGGTGTTCGCTTCTACAGAAACTATAGTTTACAAGGTGCTCCTAGCAGAGTTCTTTACAATGCAAGTATACCTGTATCTACAGCTTATGGTGTTCAAGTTGGTGATCTGCCACCTGCACCTACACCTTATAGTATATCAGGTTCTCTTACAATAAATGGGCTAACATTTTCTCTGTTCGATGCTAATCTTTTATAAAAATAATATAATAGTACAATGTCTAAATAAGCGATAAATAAGTGTAATACAGATATAGGATCGATTACACATGGCTATTGATAAGTTAACAACCACCAGCTTTTTAGACGAAAGCGTAACCAATTTAAAAATTGCTGTAAGTGCTAGAGCAAGCACAGTAATATCTAGTGCTAGTGTAGGAGATCTTAGTGATGTAGATATTACTACATCATCTCCATCTAGCGGGCAAACACTAGTATGGGATAATGCTAATAGTAAGTTTATACCAGGTACTAGCTTTAGTCAAAGTGACTTTGATAATGCGTTAACAGCATCTGATACAGACGACCTAAGTGAAGGAACTACAAACCTTTATTATACTGATGCTAGAGCAGATGCTAGAGTAGCTTTAGTTATAGATTCAGCACCTGCTACCTTAAACACACTAAATGAATTAGCATCCGCCTTGGGCGATGATGCTAACTTCAGTACAACTGTTACAAACTCAATTGCCGATAAACTACCACTAGCCGGTGGTACAATGACTGGCAATCTTACTCTTGGTGATAACGTTAATTTATACTTAGGTGATTCCAGTGACGCTTCATTAGTTTTTGACGGAACGGACACTAAACTCACTTCTCAGGGCGAGTTAATACTTAATGGCCAAACTGGTATTACAATTGATTGTAATAATGTGACCAATCAACCTGTGCTACACATAAGTGATATGGGAGCTGGAAACACCGGTATTTTATTAAGTAGAGCATCTGGTGGGAGTATCATGTATGGTCAGAGCATGGATCATTCTAGGCCATTGGCCATTAAAGGAACAAACAAAAGTCTTGGCTTTGTAGTTGCAGGTGGTCAAGGAAACGCATCTTATGCGGCTTTTGATTTTACCATAGATGCTAACGCATCAATCCGACATCCAGCAGTTATGGGTGTACGTTCTCCAAATAACAACGCACTACTATTCCAAGGAGAACAGTCTGATAGTACAGTGGTTTTCTCTGTAGATTATGATGGTAATATTGCCACATCTGGTACAGTAGATGGACGTAATGTAGCTACAGATGGCACTAAACTAGACACAATAGAAACAAATGCTAAAGATGATCAAACAATTACTGCAGGCGCAGGATTAACTGGTGGTGGTACTGGAGATGTAACACTAAGTCATGCTGCTACATCATCACAGGTTTCTTTAAATAACTCAGGTAGAACGTATATACAAGATATTACGCTTGATACTTATGGACACATTACTAGTTTAGCTACTGCCACTGAAACAGTTACTAATACTAATTTAACACATACTGGTGAAGTAACAGGTTCTACTTCTCTTACAATAAGTGACAACATAGTAGATGAAGCAAACCTTAAAGTGTCAAATGCTCCTACTGATGGATATTTCCTTTCAGCACAATCAGGTAACGCTGGTGGATTAACATGGGCCACAGTGCCAGCTGGATATACAGATAGCGACGTAGCTTCATATTTAAGCACAAATGATTATGATACATCTACAAATATTATTGCTGCTATTACTGACAGCGCACCAGGTACACTAGACACATTAAATGAATTGGCGGCGGCACTGGGCGATGACGATAACTTCAGTACAACAGTTACAAACAGTATTGCTACTAAACTACCATTAGCAGGCGGTACACTTACAGGTAATGTTAACTTTAATGATTTCAGAGAACTGTCCTTTGGTGCTACTAATGATTTAAGGATTTACACTGAAGGCACTGGAGCATTTATACGAACCAATTCTGGTGATATGAAAATCAGAATAGCAACTGGAAATATATTATTTCAAGGTGCTGACGGTAGTGATACAATGGCCAAGTTTACTCACAACGGCGCAACAGAACTTTATTATGATAATGCTAAGAAGATTGAAACAACAGCCACAGGTATTGACGTAACAGGTACAGTAGATGGACGTGATGTAGCAACTGACGGTACTAAATTAGACGGCATAGCTACATCAGCTAACAATTACTCACATCCCAACCATTCAGGCGAAGTCACATCATCGGGTGATGGTGCTACAGTTATAGCTGATAATATAGTTGATGAAGCTAACTTAAAAGTAAGCAACACACCTACAAACGGATATGTCTTAACTGCACAATCAGGAAATACTGGTGGTTTAACTTGGGCGGCGGCTTCTGCCGGTGACTCTACAAAACTACCTCTAGCTGGTGGCACTATGACAGGTGATATTCTGTATAGTGATGGTATTAAAGCTAAGTTTGGTGCTGGGTCTGACTTCCAAATTTACCATGATGGTACTACTAACAAATCTCATATCACAGAAAGTGGCGCTAGTCATTTAGTAATACAAGGCCAAGAAATACAGTTTAAGAATGCTTCTGGGACTAGCTTGTTAGATTTAAACTCTGCACAAGTTGAGTTAAAATTTAACGGCTCTAAAAAGATGGAGACAGAGACTAACGGAGTAACTGTTACTGGAAATGTTACAGTTACAGGTACAGTAGATGGACGTGATGTAGCAACTGACGGTACTAAATTAGACACAATAGCAACAAATGCCGATGTAACTGACACAACTAACGTAACAGCCGCAGGCGCATTAATGGACAGCGAAGTAACTAACTTAGCGCAAGTAAAAGCATTTGACAGTTCGGACTACGCTACATCAGCTCAGGGAACAACTGCTGATGCGGCTTTACCAAAAGCTGGCGGTACTATAACAGGCGATATCTTGTATAATGATAACGTCAAAGCTAAGTTTGGTACTAGTAATGATTTAGAAATTTATCATGATGGGTCTAATAGTTATATTCATGATAGAGGGGTAGGCAACCTTAACATCAAAACTAATGTTTTCCGTGTTTATAATGCGGGTGGTACTGAGATTATGGCTAACTTCATTCAAAATGGCGCTGCTGAATTATACCATGATGCCATTAAAAAATTCGCAACATCAGCCGCAGGTATTGATGTTACTGGTAATATTGTAGTATCAGGTACAGTAGATGGTCGTGATGTAGCTACAGACGGTACTAAGCTGGATGGAATCGACGCATCTGCCGACGTAACTGACACAGCTAACGTCACTTCCGCAGGCGCACTCATGGACAGTGAGGTTACTAACCTTGCTCAGGTCAAGGCCTTCGACGAGACGGACTACGCCACCGCAGCACAAGGTACACTTGCAGGCAGTGCCGTACAGCCCAACGACAGCCCTACGTTGGGTGGTCTGACCGTTGACGGTACAGATACTGAAGTTCTTATCACCGAAGATAGTGAAGGTTCTGCAACATTACGTTTCGCAGATACCCAAGCCGACCCTGCGCAGTCATACGCTATTGAATATGATACGTCTTCGAACAAAACCAACTTCAAAATAAACAACACACAACGTGCCAACTTTAACTCAAGCGGCGACTATATGGTCGGGCCAGCGACCGCCGACAGTCCTTTTGTAATCTATAACGGCAACAACGATGCCACAAAAGCTGGTGTTGGCTTGCGCCAGACAGGCTATATTGGCGTTGCTCGTATGAACGACCACGCAATGATGTTGAACCGCATGGGCAGCGATGGTTTGACGATGGGCATACGGAACGACGGTACGTTCGTAGGTGGTTTAGGTAATGTCGGAGGGGAACTAACTTTCCATGACTCTACTAGCGCAGAGGCTATGCGCCTCGACTCGTCGGGCAATCTAGGTATTAACAACACTAACCCTTCGTCTGCGTTAGATGTTACGGGTTCAATCGCTGTCTCTGGCACTGTAGATGGTCGTGATGTAGCTACAGACGGTACTAAACTAGACACAATAGCAACAAATGCTAATGATTACACACATCCAAACCACACTGGCGAAGTAACATCAACAGGTGACGGCGCAACAGTTATTGTTGATAATGTTGTTGATGCAGGAAACTTGAAAGTTACAGGTAACGGTACTACTACACAATTCTTAAGATCAGATGGAGACGGTACATTTACTTGGGCTACTCCAGTAGATACAAATACAGTATACACACACCCAACACATCCAGGCGACGATGCTTCTATTGATACAGGTGCTCTTACAGGAGCAGTTGTAATATCAGATTTAGACTTTAATGTTACAACAGACACACTAGGTCATGTTACAGATGCTAATGCTACCGTCGCTACTAGAACGTTAACACTTGCTAATTTAGGTTATACTGGTGAAACAAATGCCACAGCGGACCAAACTAAAGCTGATATTGAAGGTCTTAGCATTGAATTGCCTGCGGCAAACTTAACTGGTACAATAGCTGCAGCTAGACTCTCTACAGCAACTACACAAGTAGAGAGTGATGATAGTACAAAGATTGCTACGACTGCTTATGTTACAGATAAAATTACTACACTTATTGGCGGTGCGCCAAGTACACTAAATGATCTTAATGAACTTGCGGCTGCTATAAACGATGATGCTAACTATAATACCACTCTCACTACAGCACTAGGTACTAAGTTACCACTCGCAGGCGGCGCAATGACTGGTCCAATTACGACCAGCAGCACATTTGATGGTGTAGATATTGCGGCACGAGATGCTGTGTTGACTTCTACTGCAGCTATTGCTGCGGCGGCATTGCCGAAAGCCGGTGGTACTATGACTGGCGATTTACAACTTTATAAAGCTACGCCCATTATTACTCTACAAAGAAGTGATAATACAACGTTGCCAGGGTTAAGTTGGCAAGGTGCAGGTGGTGCAGAAGCGGCAAGTATAAAACTGGATGGCACAAGCGGAATGACGAACTCGCTTATTATGAGTACATATAATGGCTCAACTATGGCTGAAAGATTGAGACTTATGACTTCAGCCGCTGGTGGCATATCCGTAACAGGTAATATAGCAGTTACAGGTACAGTCGATGGTGTAGACATTGCGGCACGAGATGCAATACTAACTAGCACAACTACTACCGCTGGTGCAGCACTACCGAAAGCTGGTGGTGCAATGACGGGTAACATTACTGGCCTCACAGCTTTAGACGTAACAGGCATTGTGGAGGCTACATCAAGTGTCAACGGCGAGTCTTCTCCAATTATAGCAGCTAACAAAGATATAACGGCTGGAACAAATCAAAACGTAGGCTATAACTTTGGACTATCTCGTAACAGTGGAGCACATAAACCACAAGCAGGACGTATTGAAGTTGGACGTAATCTAGACTGGACAAACGATGATACTAAGGTTGACTCGTATATGAGCTTTAGTGCTTATACTAATAATGTGTTAACTGAGCATATGAGACTCATGCCCACAGGAAACGTGGGCATTAGAACAACTATGCCAAACGGCAGCTTAACTATTGCTGATGGCAATCGTGCCCAGTTTGAATTTTATCCTGAGTATACCACCGACACCAACTTAATTATGAACTACGATAGAACGACAACTAGTTACCAAAATCTTATAACAAGAGCTGCAACGCACCAATTTACTATTGGCGCTGACGAGAGAATGCGCATCGACTCATCAGGCCGTGTTGGCATCGGAACAACATCTCCAGGTAAGTTGTTAACAGTTCACTACGATGCTCCTGCTTATGATACCGTTGATGATGTACTGAGATTAGTTAATAAATTTACTTCGACAAATAACGCAGCCTCAGCCCTAGCAGGTAGTGGTCCCGCCATTGTATTTGCTGGAGGAATTGGAGACAACCAAACAAGAGACAGAGCTAGAATAGTCGCCCCTTACGAAGGTAGTAATGTCTCAGGACTAGCTTTCCATACTCAAAACACTGCCGATATTATTACTGAAAAAATGAGAATCCAAAATAACGGCAACGTTGGTATTGGTACAACTAGTCCACAGAAAAAATTAGAAGTTACGGGCGATCTTCAACTTGACGCAACCAATGCTAGTATTTGGTTAAAGTCTGGCGCCGCTGGAACTGCAGGTAAGATAAACTGGACATACAACACTGATGCCACAGTATACGCTTCTGCTGGAATAGATTACGACACTAGAGCAACAACCGGATTTCACTTAGATGCAGGTTATCCAATTACTATTGATTCTGCCTCAAGTACTGGTATTAAATTTATAACTGCAGGATCTCAACGAGCTGTTATTAATAATAGTGGACTAGACGTAACAGGCACAGTGACGGCTGATGGGCTGACTGTAGACGGGTTACTTATAGGTGGCATAGGCGCAGCTACAACTGCTGGTACACTTGATTGGAACGATAGTACTAATGCGAGATCTGGCCAAGGGCACACGCTACTACTAGGTTCAGCTACAAATGGGCCAAGCGGCGGCTCGTACTACCATCCCTTTAGTTTTGAATACAATACTAAAGGTGGTACTGGTAATATGACCCAGTTTGCTATTCCATATAATAACGCAGAAGGAGTTTATTTCCGATCAAGATACTCTAGTGTTTGGACTGGGTGGAATGAAATGTGGCATTCAGGCAACGATGGCACAGGCTCAGGCTTAGATGCTGATTTACTTGATGGACAACACGGCAGTTATTACCAAAAGAAAACAACAGTACAAGATGCGGCACCAAGTGGTGCTACTGGTGACTTATGGTACGAAAGTGACACTGGTTCATTTTATGTATATTATAGCGGCGCATGGGTTGATGTTGCTCCTGGTGTTGAAACTAATACTAATTTACAAATTAATAGTTTGGGTGTTGGTACAGCAGCAAGTGGTACAGCAGGCGAAATACGTGCTACTAATGACGTAACAGCGTACTACTCAGATGAAAGACTTAAAGATTTCCATGGTAATATTGATAGCGCATTAGATAAAGTTAATCAACTAAATGGGTATTACTTTACAGAAAATGAAACAGCTAAAGAACTAGGGTATGATAACGATAAACGTCAAGTTGGCGTAAGCGCACAAGAAGTACAAGCAGTACTGCCAGAAGTAGTTGCTGCAGCTCCTATTAGTGATGAATATTTAACAGTTAAATATGAAAAGTTAGCACCACTGTTTATTGAAGCGATCAAAGAAATTGATAAGAAGTATCAAGATAAAATTGATATGCTTATGGAAGAAATAGAAAAACTTAAAGGTAATTAATTATGGCAATTTCATTTCCAGGCAGCAAAAGCAATGGGCAAAAATTTACACACGGAAATAAGTCATGGACTTGGAATGGAGCCTCCTGGAAAGGCGCTACATCAGTGGGCGGCGATGCTGTAACATTAGGTGGTACGTCAGTTTCAAGTTTCCTACGCAGTGATGCTGATGATAGTACAACAGGTAATCTTTCAATGGAAAGTGGTCAATTAAAACTGGCCAACTTGGCAGCTGATCCTAGTACACCAATAACTGGAGGTATGTATTATAACACTACAGATAATGTTGCTAAAATATATAACGGAACCAGTTGGATAGGTTTTGCAACTTATGCTACTTTTTCAGGAAACGGCGGCAATTTTACTTATAATTTTACTGATAGTAACGATGTATCATACAGAGTACATGCGTTTACATCATCAGGAATATTTCAAAAGGGCGATAACAGTCCCATTGATATTATGATAGTAGGTGGAGGCGGCGGCGGAGGTGGTTCCACAGCCGGAGGCGGAGGCGCAGGTGGGTTGATTAACCATTCACTTACACCAACCGTCGGTGACTATAGTATTATAGTAGGCGCTGGTGGATCTGGAAGCCAAGTGTCTAACGACGGTGCCGTTAATAACACCAACGGGGGTTATTCAAGTGCCTTTGGTTATACAGCACTAGGCGGTGGTTATGGGTTTTCAGGCAGACCATCTGGATCTAGATTAGCCAACAGCGGAGGATCCGGCGGAGGTGGTGGATACTACAATGGTAACGATATTATAGATCATACACATTCGGGCTCTGGAACAGTTAATCAAGGTAATCGTGGAGGTTTCAGCGTCAACACCAGCCTATGGGGCGGAGCCGGAGGCGGCGGCGCAAGCAGCGTAGGTATAGACCAGGGTTCAACACGAGCAGGTGGAGCAGGAACAGATATGAGTAGTTTTTTTGGTACAAACTTTGGCGTTAGTGGATTTTTTGCTGGTGGCGGAGGTGGCGGTCAATACAATACTTCGGCTAATACTCCTGGAGGTTCTGGCGGCGGCGGTCAAGGTGGATCCGGAATAGGAACACTTTATCCAACAGCAGGAACTGCAAACACTGGTGGCGGCGGCGGCGGCGGTGGCACATATGGCCCCAACATTGCTGGCGGCGGTGCAGGTGGATCCGGTATAGTTTTAATTAGGTATGAGATATAACATGGCACATTTTGCAAAAGTTTTAGACAATAGAGTAATAAATGTAATCGTTGCAGAACTCGATTACTTTGATACTTTTATTGATAGTAGTCCTGGAGAATGGATTCAGTGTTCCTACAATACACACGGTGGAGAACATTATGGACCTGACAGACAACCTGATGGAGGTACTGCACTAAGATATAATTATCCAGGTGTAGGATACAACTACAATCCTGTTGATGATGCATTTTTTCCAGATCAGCCATATCCTTCTTGGACATTAGATAAAACCAAATATCTTTGGGAATGCCCAGTTGCTGCGCCAGATACAGAAAATTTTTATAGTTGGAACGAAGATACACAATCTTGGATACTACTATCTGAATAACTTTTAAAAAAATATTACCTAAAAACCATATATAATAGACTAAGTCAAACAACCCTAGGTCCATATATTGCTTGACATAATATAGCCAACTTAAAAACTAACAAGACAAGTATAAATATACATAAGCAATCTTTAAGGATATACGTATGGCATTAAGTAAAGGTTTTGAACTCGCAAAATTAGGCAGTGGACTAGATGTAAACCAATCAACAGGCGAAGTAGTAGCTATTTCCATGGATACAGATGTTGTATCCGAAGGAACTACTAATATATATTTCACAGACGCAAGAGTAGACAATAGGGTAGCTAGTTTATTAGCTGGAGGCACAACAGGTAATATTGTTACAACTGGCTACATAGCTGGCCCAGCAACATTTACAATTGATCCAGCAGGTGTTGGAGATAACACAGGTACAGTTGTTATAGCAGGTAATTTACAAGTAGATGGTACACAAACAACAATTAATAGTACAACACTTGATGTTGATGATTTAAATATTACAGTAGCAAGTGGTGCCGCTGATAGCGCAGCCGCTAATGGCGCTGGACTAACAGTTGACGGTGCTGGTGCTAACATTACGTATACACATGCCACAACTAGTTGGGACTTTAATAAAGATATAAACGTAACAGGCACTACAACAACTGATCAATACTTATATGTTAATAGCCCTAACGGAACACAGCTTCAGCTACGTTCAGAAGATGCATATACTACTTTAGCTGCTGGAAATAGAAATCTTAATATTTCTGCTAATAGAACTATATTTTTAGATGATGCTTTTGCAGAAGTAATGAGAATTAATGATGATGGTAATGTAGGTATTGGCACAGCCGCACCTTCACATCCGTTGCACGTTGCTGGTAATATTGCTTTTGAAAATGGTGATGGGCTTATATCTAAAAATGTTGCTGGCTCAACAAGAACACTCTTAACATTAGATACAACCAATCGTTTAAGAATTAAAGGTAATGCTCCAGAAGCAGTAGATTCTGAGATAGGACTTACTCTAATTGATAATGGTAATGTTGGCATTGGCATACTTGCTCCAGTGACTGCTCTACATGTTAGAGGTACAGCATCAGCAGTAGGAGCTACTCGTTCTGTAGTTACTCTTACAGATGATACTGCGATGGGAATAAATGTTGGTAGTGGTGTTGCGTTTAGAGGATTATATACTTCAGCAGGCGCAGAAGCTAATTATGGTGGAATTTTTGCTGGTAAATCAAATGCAAACTCTGGTAACGCAAATGGATATCTATCTTTATCATACTCTGCTAGTGGTACATTAACCGAAGGTATTCGTATTAGTGAAACTGGTAAAGTGGGTATTGGTGACTCCACACCAACTGCAAATGGATTAACTCTTTTTAGTTCAGTTACAGGAGCGACAAGACTAAATTTACATATTGGCGGCAGTGGTACTGTGCCAAACTCAGGCAGTTATAATACAATATCAAACAACCAGCACGCTGATATATTAATTTCGTCTAACGCTTATATAAACGGTAGCGGGAATCCTGTTATAACATCTACTCATGGTAATATGGGTGGAACAGGTATAAAAATTTCTGGTGCAGGTGGATCACATGATATTAAATTTTACACTTCAAATGCAGCCTCTGTAAGAGGAACTGAACTAACAAATACAGAACGGATGACCATTAGTGAAACTGGTAAAGTTGGTATTGGTACATCTACATTTGGTACAAATGGTAAGTTGCAAGTTGCTGGAGGTATAGGGTTAACTGGTAATTCAGAAATTCGTCAAAGCACTAACAGTGACGGTAGCACTTTAAGATTTCTAGGTACCCAATTTGTTGCAGGTGCTGCTAACTCTCATAGCTATAGTTATACTGACGGTGCACTTATAGCAGCTAGGGCATCGCACGCCAACGCACTTTTGTTTGATGTGGGTGCAAATAGCACATCAGGTCATAAGTTAAAAGTATTAAATGATGGTAATGGTATTGCTGGTTCTTTGCAATATCTTCATGGTAGTGATACGAGGTTTATTGTTAAAAGTTCAACAGGTAATGTTGGTATTGGTACAGCTACACCTAGCACGAAACTAGATATTTCAACATCTGGTGCTGATGGTATTACTTTAAATGCAGATGCAAACAATGCCACACTTTCTAGTAGATTATTCCTTAATAATGGAACAGCTGGAAAAGCAATTTCTATAATGAATAATGGAAATGATCTTTCTATATCAACTGCTGCTACACCAGGATCAGGTTCTGGGTCTGAAAAAGTTAGAATATTAGAAAATGGTAATGTTGGTATTGGGACGACTTCGCCTAGTCAAAAACTTGATGTAGCTGGTAACATAGCACTATCAGGCACAGTAGATGGTGTAGCTATAGCCGCAAGAGACG
>OLHR01000208.1_pt1 | contig 21635 bp, 20 predicted proteins | sample 1609291 | NCBI WGS metagenome assembly OLHR01 (sample SAMN05416707, study PRJEB24817) | seawater metagenome | isolation source: Sea water | place: Canada:Atlantic | collected 2013-07 | reverse complement strand
GATTAGAGGGTTTAACGTTAAGAATAAGAAATAAAAAATTAAGATTAATTAAATTTAAAAATTATTAAGCAGTATTAATTTTCTTATCAATATACTGAGGTGTCTCTTCATCTTTGTCAGCTACAGGCTCTTCTTTTCTTCCTTTTGGCTGATAGGCATATAGCAAATGAAGTTTGCAATATGAAAAATCTTTCAGAGATGATCGTCCACAAAAATAAAATGACTGTTCTTCAGGATGTCCTATAGGCCATTTACAAGAGCTCTCATCTAGTTCCTCTAATTTCTTAGGATTTTCTGGTTCAAAATCTTTTTCAATAATTAAGGATTGAAACTTGCTTTTTCTGCCTCTTCTTTGTTTGGAAGAGTTTTCTTCTGAACTATTATCAAAATTTTGACTTGAAGATGCATTTCTAGTTTTAATTTTTGATGACAAATTTAATCTATGAGCTTTGCCAATTACTGCATTTCTGCTAATACCACCAATTATTTCAGCGATTTGGCTTGCTGTGCTTCCTTTGCCCCAAAGTTCTTTTAACTTTTCTACTTTTTCTTCGTTCCAGCTCATAATCTATATTTAGTATGTTAATTAATTTTTATAACTATATACAGATCACACAGGATTAAAAAAAAGACAATGGATTTTTCTGTTTTATACACATCTTTTTTTAAAATTTATATATGATTACTTATGGTTGAATTGAATAAAAAATATCATATCGGAGTTAAAAAGTTTGGCTTTGTAAATTGGATTGGCTTTAAAAGTCTATGGCTTAAAGAGTGCAATAGGTTCATGGTAGTTTGGCAACAAACATTGCTATCTCCACTTGTATCAAGTCTATTATTTTTATCAGTTTTATCCCTAGCTTTAGGCAATAATAGAGGGGATGTACTTGGTTATTCTTTTATAAGTTTTTTAGCACCCGGCTTAATTGCAATGAGTATTTTGGGTCAATCATTCAGTCATTCAGTTTCTTCATTGATGATTGGAAAAATTCAAGGAAACATTGTTGATATGCTTTATGCACCATTATCAGCACTTGAAGTTTCAATGGCAATAATACTAGCAGCCTTAACAAGAAGTTTTTTAATAGCTACAATTTCAATAGGTGTTTTTTCTCTAATAGTTGAAATACCAATATATAATATTTTATATATTTTTGTCTTTGGTTTTTTAGGAGCATTTATTTTGGGAAGCTTAGGTTTTATTACTGGTCTTTGGGCTGAAAAGTTTGATCATACGGCAACAGTCACTAATTTTGTTATTACACCCCTAAGTTTTTTATCTGGAGTATTTTATTCAATAGATAAACTTCCACAATTTTTTCAAACGATAAGTCATATTAATCCATTTTTTTATATGATTGATGGTTTTAGATATGGCTTTTTAGGTAAGTCAGATGGTTCAATAAATATAGGATTGATATATTTATCAATACTAAGTGTTTTAATTTGGTATGTAGCTTTTTTTCTTTACAAAAAAGGTTATAAAATTAAATCTTAGTTAATGAGCGCTTTAGCAAAAAATTATAATAGAAGACCAATTTCCTTTAAGTATGGCAAGGGAAGTTTTTTATATTCTACTAATGGAAAAAAATATTTAGACTTTGTTCAGGGAATAGCAGTTAATTCCTTGGGGCATGCAAACCCATATTTGGTAAAAGCAGTTAATAAGCAATCTAGAAAACTTTGGCACGTTTCTAATGCGTTTATCATTCCGGAGGGAGAAAAATTAGCTAAAAGATTAGCCAAAAAAACTTTTGCAGATTTTATTATTTTTCAAAATAGTGGAGCAGAAGCTACAGAAGCTGCAATTAAAGTTGCTAGAAGATATTTTTATTCGATAGGACAACCTTCAAAGAATAGAATTCTTTGTGTTAAAAATTCATTTCATGGAAGAACGTTAGCTACAATTTATGCTAGTGGATCAAAGAAGATGACGGAGGGTTTTGGACCAAAAGTTGATGGATTTGACCATTTTGAATTTGGAAATCATAAAGATTTTAAAAAAAAAATAACAAAAAAAACGGCTGCTATTATGGTTGAAACTGTGATGGGAGAAGGGGGAATTAAAGCTATTCCCAATTGGTGTTTAAAAGAATTAAGAAAAATTTGTGATAAGAAAAAAATTTTATTAATTTTAGATGAAGTTCAGTGTGGAATTGGAAGAAGTGGAAATTTTTTTGCATTTGAAAATTCAAAGATTAAGCCTGATATTGTCCCAATTGCAAAAGGTATTGGAGGTGGGTTTCCATTGGGTGCGGTCTTAATGAATAAAAAAGTAGCATCAGGAATGACAGCTGGAACTCATGGGTCAACATTTGGTGGCAACCCACTGGCTATGTCTGTTGGAAATGCTGTTTTAGATCAAATATTAAAAAAAGGATTTCTTTCAAATGTTAAAAAATTATCAAAATACTTTCATTCAGAATTAAATAAATTGAGAAAAGATTTTCCTAAAGTAATCAAAGAAGTAAGAGGTGTTGGTTTACTAATAGGACTACAACTTCATAATGATCAAACAAAATTTGTACAGAAACTAATGGATAATAAATTATTAACAATTAGAGCAGCTGAAAATGTTATTAGAATACTACCTCCTCTAAATGTCAAAAAAGAAGAAATAAATATAGCAATAAATATTATTAAAAAAGTGTGCTCTACTTATAAATAAAAATGAAACATTTTATCAACCTTAAAGACATACCTTCAGCAGATCTTAAAAAGATCATTGCTGATGCAAAAAAAAGAAAACAAAAAAGAAAAAATTATAACACTCTAGAAATTGATAAAGACAAACCTTTAAAAGGTAAATTGCTTATTCAAATGTTTGAAAAGGCAAGTTTAAGAACACGATTAAGTTTTTATCTTGCAATAAAACAATTAGGTGGAGGAACCATAACTCTTAGAGCTAACGAATTACACTTAGGAAAAGGTGGAGAAAGTCTAGCAGATACAGCCAAAATCTTATCGACTTATGGAGATGGTTTTATGCTGAGAACTGATAGTGATGAAAAAATAGCAGAATTTAGTAAATATTTAAAGATACCTGTAATAAATGGTTTAAGCCCATCATCTCATCCAACGCAAGTGCTATCAGATATTTTTACAGTTGAAGAAATTAAAAAAAAATCTATTTCTAAATTAAATATTTGTTGGATTGGAGATTCAAATAATGTTCTGAATAGCCTGATTGCTGCTTCAGTTAAATTTTCTTTCAACTTAAACATTGGCTGTCCTAAGAGCTATGAGCCTAAAAAATTTGTATTAGATTGGGTTAAAAAAAATAAAAGAAAAATTAATATTTTTAATGATGCTAAAAAAGCAGTTAAAAATGCTGATGTAATTTTTTCAGATAAAGTGATTTCATTGAATGATAAAGTTAATAAAAATAAAAAAATTAAAGATTTTAGAAACTTCCAAATTAATTCAAAATTGATGAGTTTTGCTAAAAAAGACACAACTTTTTTACACTGTCTTCCAAGGGGAGAAGAGGTTACAGGAGATGTTTTTTTGGGAAAAAATTCTGAAGTATGGTTACAGGCCCTGAATAGAGTGCATGTTCAAAAAAGTATTTTATTGTATTGTTTTGGGAAATTAAGGTAGCTGTTTAGGGCTATCACTGCTTTGATTTAAATATTTAATTACAGAAGCTCTGTCTTTCTCTTTTCTTAAACCAGCATATGACATTTTAGTTCCCTTTAAATAAGAAGCAGGTTTTTTTAAGAATCCATTTAATTCTTCAAATGACCATTCTTTACCATATGAAGCTAAAGCTTTAGAGTATTTATAATCATCTACTCCACCAACTGCTCTACCAACAACATTGTATAATGCAGGGCCAATCTTATTTTTTCCACCTTTATTTATTGAGTGGCATGCCGCACATTTTTTAAAAATTTTTTCACCAGAAGCTACATCGCCTAGAGCCATTATAGCTGCAATATCTACTTTTTGTTCAACTTCAGCAACTTGAGATGTTGTAGAGGCTAGTTGTCCCTCTACTTCAACTTTATATCCAGGATTTTCTGGTTTATTTACATGAAAGACACCATCTGCAATCTTTCCTAAACCGATTACAAGTAGTGCAACCATTAAAATTGCTGCAATAATTTTATTAAGTTCGAACGAATCCATATAATTATTATTATTTTGCAGATATAACATGATAATTAAAAAAATACTTAATTTTTAATTTTTAATTTTGCGTCTGTTAGACGCACAAAATGGTAAATTTATAATGGCTAAAACATTAATATTAATTCCATCAAGAATGTCGGCAAATAGATTGCCGGGTAAACCACTTTTAAAAATTAATAATTTATCAATGATTTCTCATGTTTTTAAAAAAGCAGAGGAAGCAAAAATTGGTGAAGTCGTAGTAGCAACAGAAGATAAAGAAATACTTGATGATGTTGAAAAAAATGGAGGCAGAGCCATTTTAACTGGTAGCACTCACAAGACTGGTACAGATAGAATTTTTGAGGCTTATGAAAAACTCAACATCAAGGACATTGATTTTATACTAAACCTACAAGGAGATGAGCCAAATATTGACAAAAATGATATTATAAATTTAAATAACTTTATGATTAATAGTAGTTCTGAAATTGGAACGCTAGCAGCTGAGATTAAAACTGATAAAATGTTAAGTGATCAAAATGTAGTTAAGGTTATTACGGAGTCAAAACTAGAAAAAGATAATTTTCCAAAAGCATTAAATTTTACTAGAGATAGTTTTTCAAAAAATAATCAAAATATTTATCATCATATTGGAATCTATTCATACAAAACAAGTATATTGAAAAAATTTGTTAGTCTGGATCAAACATTAAGTGAAAAGCAAAATAGATTAGAGCAGCTAAGAGCATTAGATAATAATTTGAAAATCAGTGTTGCTTTGGCAAATTTTTCTCCTATAGGCGTAGATACAAAAGAAGATTATCTGGCTATAAAAAAAATTATGGAATATAAATCATAAAAATGAGCAAAATTTATTTTCAGGGTACATTTGGTGCATATTCACATCTAGCAGCGTTAGAAATAGATCCTAAGGCAGAGGTAATTCCATGTAAAACATTTGATGAATGTTTTTTAAAAACATCTCAAGATAAAAACTCGAGAATGGTAATTCCTGAATCAAATCGAATTACAGGAAATATTGGAATCGAATATCTTATTTTTAAGTATAGGCTGAATATTTATGCTGAACATTTTCATAAAATTGAACATAATTTATTAGGACAACCAGATAGTAATTTAAGTGATATAAAAGATGTCTATTCTCACTCTCAAGGCTTATCACAATGCTCTAAATTTATTAAAAAAAATAATTTAGTTGAGCATATTCGTGCTGACACTGCTGGTTCAGCTGAGACAATTTCAAAAACTAAAATTAAAACTGAAGCAGCAATTGCCTCTTCTTTGAGTGCAGAAATTTATGATCTAAAAATACTTTCAAAAAATATTGAGAATGAAGAGGGTAATGCCACAAGGTTTTTGGTAATGGGCAATGAAGTTTTACAGCCTGATTTTGGTGACAAGAAATATATAACTTCTTTTCTATTTAAACTGAAAAGTAAGCCTGCAGCTCTGTATCAATCATTAGGTGGTTTTGCTATTAATGGAGTTAATCTTACAAAGCTTCAAAGTTATCCAGAACAAAATTCATTCGAGTCATACTTTTTCTTATGTGATTTAGATGGTCACATAGATGATCCAAAAGTTCAAAAATCTTTGGAAGAATTAGGACTTCATTGTCAAGATTTTCACGTACTAGGTGTTTTTGAGGCTGATAAATTTAGAGAAAAATAATCCAGAAACTTTTCTTGTAGATTAGAAAACATTACTGTTATAATAGTTTTGGAGGCTAGAGGTGAATGCTGCTTGAACCCGACCAGATCTTAACGGAAGCAGTCGTAGAGACAGTTATTCAGGTTCTAGTCTCCTTTATATAAAATGAATAAAAATACAAAAGTTTTAGCTTTAAAGTACAGACCTCAGACATTTAATGATCTTATAGGGCAAGATGTTGTTGCGGAAACAATTTCTAATTCTATTAAGGCTAATAAAGTGCCTAATGCCTATCTTTTTACTGGAATTAGAGGAATAGGAAAAACTACTACAGCAAGGATTGTTGCAAAATCTCTAAATTGTTCAAATGGAATAGATAATTTGTGTAAAGAGGAACTTTGTGAAAATTGTAATGCCATTTCTAACTCAAATCATATTGATGTATTGGAAATGGATGCAGCAAGTAAAACAGGAGTAGACGATGTAAGAGACCTTATTGAATTTTCTAGATATGGCCCAACTACTGCTAAATATAAGATATTTATAATTGATGAAGTGCACATGCTTAGCAAACAAGCATTCAATGCATTGTTAAAAACTTTAGAGGAGCCACCAGAATATTTAAAATTTATCTTTGCAACAACAGAAATAAAAAAAATTCCAATTACAGTGGTCTCACGTTGTCAAAGATTTGATTTATCTAGAATTAAATCTTTAGAGTTGTTTGATTTTATTAAGAAAATTAAAGAAAAAGAAAATGGCAACGCATCAGATGATGCTCTTAAATTAATTGTTAAAATTTCTGAGGGTTCAGTTAGAGATGCGCTATCGTTACTTGATAGGGCTCTACTTACTTTGGATAAAGACAAAGAATTAGATCTTGCAGCAGCACAAAAAATATTTGGTTATTTTGATAAGTCTCAATTAATTGATTTATTTGAATTGATATTTGAGGGTAAAGAAACTGAAGTTCTCAACACTTATAGAGAAATATATAACCAGGGTGTTGAACCAAAAATTTTTATTAATGATTTTTTAGAACTCTTGTATTATTTTAAAAATATCGAGTCACTAAATTTAGATGGTAATAATTTTTTATTGAATGATGAAGAGTTTAATAAAATTAAAGATCTTTCAGAAAAAGTTAACAATGAAACCTTAATATTATTTTGGCAATTTACTATTAAAACACTTGAGGAGCTTGATATTGTTTCTAATCAACATTTATCAATGGAAATGTTCTTAATTAGACTAATTCATTTAAAAGGCATTAAACAAGATAGTGATGATTATAACAAAGATAGTAGACCAATAGTTGAAAGTGAAAATCAAACATCTTTTTCACCAAAAAAAACAAACGAAGATATATTTGGAATAAAAGATAAAGCAGAAACAATAGGTCAAATGAAAAATATTGTTCAAGAAAAAGATATCAAAGAAAAAGAAAATAATAACATTGAAACAAATACGAGTCTTATAAATTCATTTGATGATTTATTAAAAGCATGTTCTTCTAAAAAGGAGATTAAATTAAAATATGAATTAGAAAAAAATGTTAACCTTGTAAGTTTTGAAAATAAAAGAATTGAAATTTCATTTAATGAAGATTTAGATAAAGATTTTATTAAAGACCTTTCAACAAAACTTTTTGAATGGACTAATGAAAGATGGATTATAAGTCTCAGCAAAACCAAAGGACAGCCATCTAAAAAAGAAGAAGAAATTAATCAAAAAAAAGAACTGATAGAAAGTGTAAAAAATTCTTCAATTTATAAAGATGTTTTAAAAAATTTCCCTGACGCAGAACTTATTGACGTTAAACCTATAAAAGAAGATTAAAGAATGACTGATTTTACAAAAATTTTAGATAAGGCAAAAGAATTAGAGGCTAAAATGAAAGAGAGCCAAGAAAAAATAAAAAACATTCAAGTAGAAGGAACATCTGGTTCAAATTCTGTAAAGGTTACTTTAAATGGTGAAAATGAAATGATCAAAATTGACCTTTCAGACGAAATATTAAAGGAAAATAAGATTATAATCGAAGATTTGATAGTGGCTGCCCATAATAATGCAAAATCAGAATTGAAATCCAAGACATCTGAAGAAATTTCTAAGTCTACAAGTGGATTTGGTATTCCTGGTTTTAAATGGCCACTTTAAGAATATGCAAAATATTAATGAGATAGAAGAGTTAATTAAATTAATTTCTAAACTCCCTGGCTTAGGTCCTAAATCTGCAAAAAGAATTGTATTAAAACTTATTAATAATAGGGATGAACTTGTAAAACCAATGGCAAACACTCTGGCGCAAGTTTATAAAAATGTTATCAGGTGTCAATCTTGTGGTACTTTAAAATCTAATTCATTAGGCTGTAACAATTGTGAAAATGCAAAAGAAAAATATAATAAAATATGCGTAGTTGAAGACATTGCGGATCAATGGTCAATTGAAAATTCAAATATTTATAAAGGCTACTTTCATATTCTTGGTGGAACTATTTCTTCTGCTGGTCAGAGAAAAGAAGATCTTTTGATTAATTCATTAGTAGAAAGAGTTTCAAGAGAAAATATTGAAGAAGTTATACTAGCAACAAGTGCAACAGTAGAAGGTCAAACTACAGCTTATTATATAGAGGATAGTTTAAAAAAAACTTCTACTAAGGTTACAAAACTTGCTCAAGGACTTCCTGTTGGTGGTGAAATAGAAAATCTTGATGATGGAACTTTATATTCAGCTTTTAAAAACAGAACTGGAATTAAAACTAATTCTGACTAGATTTCTTTAATAATCGATTTAGATGTAATAATGGTTCTGTGTAACCAGAAGGTTGCTCTTTACCTTTAAAGATTAAATCACAAGCCGTCTTAAAAGCAATTGATTGTTCAAAATTTTCAGACATCATCTCGTAGCTTCCTCTTCCAGAGCGAGTATATGCACCATCATTTTTATTTTGATCATCAACAATTTTTGCCATTTTTTTCATCACTTCCATAACTTGTGATTTTGTACAAATATCGTGATGTATCCAATTAGCTATATGTTGAGAAGAAATTCTTAAAGTGGCTCTATCCTCCATCAAACCAACATTATTAATATCAGGTACTTTTGAACAGCCAACTCCATGATCTATCCATCTGACGACATACCCTAAAAGAGTTTGTGCAGAATTGGAAATTTCAGAGTTAATTTCTTCCATTGACCAGTTTGGCCTATCTGCCACAGGAATTGTTAATAAGTCATCCAGTTTTGCAGACTCTCTTTTTTGAATTTCTTTTTGTTTCTCAAAAATATTTATTTCATGATAATGAAGGGCATGAAGAGCTGCCGCTGTAGGTGAGGGAACCCAAGCACAATTTGCACCAGCATTTAGATGACCAGTTTTTTGTTCCATCATTTCTTTCATTTTGTCAGGCATAGCCCACATGCCTTTTCCAATTTGAGCCCTACCAGAAAGACCACATTGAAGACCTATGTCTACGTTATTATTTTCATATGCCCCAATCCATTTAGAAGATTTCATATCTCCTTTTTTAATCATAGGACCAGCTTCCATTGAAGTATGCATTTCATCACCAGTACGATCTAAAAAACCAGTATTAATAAAAAATACTCTATTTTGAAGTGTTCTAATACACTCTTTTAAATTAGAAGAGGTTCTTCTCTCTTCATCCATAATTCCAATTTTACATGTATATTTTTCCAATCCTAAGACTTCTTCAACTTTAGTAAAAATTAAATCTGTAAATGAAGTTTCATCAGGACCATGCATTTTTGGTTTAACAATATAAATGGAACCACTTCTAGAATTACCCTTTTTTTTAATGTCATGAAGGCAAGCTGCTGAAGTTATAAAGGCATCCATAATACCTTCTGGTATTTCAGAACCATCTTTTAAAGTGATTGCTGAGTTAGTCATAAGGTGTCCAACATTTCTTACCAATAACAAACTTCTTCCATGTAGTTTTAATCCTTTTCCATCTTTAGAAATATAACTTCTGTCAGGATTTAATTTACGCTCATAAGTCTTTCCATTTTTTTCAAAAGTTGATTTCAAATCACCTTTCATAAGTCCAAGCCAATTACGATAACAAATAACTTTGTCATCAGCATCAACTGCAGCAACACTATCTTCATTATCACAAATAGTTGAAACTGCTGCTTCAACAATAATATCACTAATTTTAGCAGGATCTTGTTGAGCACTAAAAGCATTTGGATCTATAATTATTTCTATATGAAGATTGTTATTTTTTAAAATTATTGCAGAAGGATCATTAGCTTCTCCTCTATGACCAATAAATTTATCTTTATTTTTTAATGATGTTTCAGTGTCTTCCTTTAATACAATTAGAGAACCATTATCAATTTTAAACCCTGTAATATTGTGCCATTCTAAATTATCTAGAGGAAAATATTTTTCTAAAAAATCTCTTCCATATCTTATGACCATTTCACCTCTTAAAGGATCATATCTCTGAGAAGTACTATCTTCAGATTGCTCGATTATATCTGTGCCATACAAACTATCATATAAACTCATCCATCTAGCATTAGCAGCATTCAGTGCATACCTTTCATTCATGATTGGAACTACTAATTGTGGTCCAGCAATACTAGTTATTTCTTCATCAACGTTATTTGTTTGAATTTTAAAATCTGGACCTACTTCTTTTAGATAACCAATTTCCTTTAAAAATTTTTTATATTCTTCTAAGTTTATTTCATTGCCTTTATTAGCAATGTGCCAATTGTCTATTTTTTTTTGTAAATCTTCTCTTATTTTTAATAGTTCTTTATTTTTTGGGGCTAGCTCATGAACTACTTTGTCGAAGCCTTCCCAGAATTTTTCTGAAGAAATATTTGTATCTTTAAGCAATTCTTCATTAATGAAGTTAAGTAATTTATTAGAAACTGATAGATTGTGTATTTTTGTATATTGTTCTTTCATAGCACCCATTTTACCCCATCTGTATTTTTGCCTGAGAGTTTTGCTCCATCGGCGAGATAAATCTCTTTCCAGAGTGTTATGTTTATTATCGGTCCATTTGCCTGAGAGTTTCCGGGGTGGTTGCTCCTTCGGCGCTATTATTTAATAGTCTCTCCCGATATTGATTAAGAGTATCTCTTAATAGAATTATGTCAAATATAAATTATTTAAAACATTTTATTGCCTTTTTTCTTAATTAATTAATAATTAAACAATCATATGAAAAATTATTTAAATTTTGAAACAGATATTAAAAATTTAGAGATAGAAATAGACAAACTTAAAGACCCTTATAATCAAGATGGTCTTTCGGAAGTAGATACAAAAAAAATTTCTGAGTCTCAAAAAGAGATAGATAATAAGCTACAAGAGATTTACTCTAATTTAGACCCTTGGCAAACTACTCTAGTTGCAAGACATGAAGACAGACCTAAAGCAAAATTTTTTATCGATAATTTATTTGAGGATTTTATCCCATTGTCAGGTGACAGATTTTATGGAGAAGATAAATCAGTATTAGCAGGATTTGCAAAATTTAATGAAAAATCTGTCTTAGTTATTGGTCAAGAAAAAGGGGATAGCCTTGAAAGTAGAATTGAAAGAAATTTTGGAATGATGAGGCCTGAGGGTTACAGAAAAACAATTAGATTAATGAAATTAGCAAACAAATTTAACATTCCGATAATTTCTTTTATAGACACACCTGGAGCTTACCCTGGTGTAGGTGCAGAAGAGAGAGGTCAAGCAGAGGCAATTGCAAAATCAATTGAGTGCTGCATGTCGTTAAACGTCCCAACTCTTGCAATTGTTATTGGAGAAGGTGGATCAGGAGGTGCAATAGCACTTGCTTCATCTAACAAGGTAATCATGTTAGAAAATGCAATTTACTCAGTAATATCTCCAGAGGGCTGTGCCACCATTTTATGGAGAGACCCTAAAAGAACTTTAGAAGCAGCAAAAGCTATGAAATTGTCCTCAAAAGACCTCTTAGAACTAAAAGTAATTGATGAAATTATTCCAGAACCAATTGGTGGTGCCCACAGAGATAGAGACCTAATATTAGATAACGTAAGAAAATCGATTGAAAAAAATTTGAGTGAATTTTTTAACATGAGTGGAGAAGAAATTTTTAATCATAGAAAAAATAAATTTTTGACTATTGGAAGATCTAAAGGATTCGTAAATCAATTAGATGATTTAAGCACACTTAGCATGAAAGAAAACAAGGTTAATATGTTTGTTAAAAATTTCTTTCGATCTAAGTTAAATTTAGTAGCTGTAATTGGATTAATAGTTTTATTGGGCTATTTAGTATTTTCTTTATAAAGCGCCACAGCATTTTTTATATTTTTTCCCAGAGCCACATGGACAGGGTTCATTTCTACTTATTTTTTTCCCAATATATTTTGGATCAATTTTGGTTGTTTCAGGAGACTCTTTTTCTTGAGTAGGTTCTTGAACTATTTTTAAATTGATTAAAATCGTAACAAAATCCATTTTTAATTTATTCAATAAGTTTTCGAAAAGAAAAAAAGCTTCTTTTTTATACTCAACTAATGGATCTCTTTGACCATAAGATCTTAGGCCAATAACTTGTCTCAGTTGTTCAAGATATTGAATATGTGACTTCCAGTTTAAATCTATACACTGAAGAAAAATTCTTTTTTCAACTTCTTTTGCTTTTTCTTCATCCAGCATTTTAATTCTTTCATTTCTTGCTTCTAAAAATTTAGAATTAATTTTATTTTTGAATTCTTCATCTTTTAATTCAGTAACATTTTTAAATTCATTATCATCAACACTTTTTCCTAGTAAAGTTTTTAGCTGATTATTAAATTCATTATTTTTAGTTGTTGATAGTTTCTGTGTTTTTAAGGTTATTAGATGACTAATAATTTCAGATAAGAATTCATCTGAATAATCAAAAACTTTTTCACTATTCATTACACCATTTCTTTGAGAGAATATTACATGTCTTTGGTCATTTAAAACGTCATCAAATTTTAATAAATTTTTTCTTATATCAAAATTTCTAGCCTCAACTTTTTGTTGTGCTCTCTCAAGTGCTTTATTAATCCAGGGGTGATCAATACTTTCTCCATCTTTTAAGCCTAATTTTTGAAGAATATTATTCATAGATTCTGAACCAAAAATTCTCATTAAGTCATCTTCTAAACTAACATAAAAAATTGAACTTCCTTCATCGCCCTGTCTACCAGCTCTTCCTCTGGCTTGGTTATCAACTCTTCTAGATTCCATTCTTTCTGTGCCAATAACAAATAGTCCACCAAGTGATTTTATTTTATTTTTATTTTCTAAAAGTTCATCATCAGGTTGACTTCCTTTTTTTCCACCCAATTGAATATCAACACCTCTACCCGAGATACTTGTTGTGATTATAACTGAATTCATTTTTCCAGCATTTGCAATGATTTCAGCCTCATTTTCATGATTTTTTGCATTTAAAACCACATGTTTAATTTTTTCATCATTTAGTAATTTTGAATAAATTTCTGATTTATTGATGCTAGAAGTAAAAACTAATATTGGCTGACTTTGTTTGTGACACTCAAGAACTTTTTCGATGATGGCTTTATTTTTTTCTTCTTCAGTTCTAAAAATTTGATCATTCCAATCTTTTCTAATCATTTCTTTATTTGTAGGAATGATAACTACAACTAAGTTATATATTTCATAAAATTCCTGAGACTCAGTTGCTGCAGTCCCAGTACATCCTGAAATTTTATTATAGAGTTTGAAATAATTTTGATAAGTTATCGATGCTAGAGTTTGATTTTCAGCTTGAACATCTATTCTTTCTTTGGCTTCAAGCGCTTGGTGTAAGCCATCTCCAAATCTTCTTCCTTCTAATATTCTACCAGTAAGTTCATCAATAATTTTTAATGTTCCATCTTTAACAATATAATCTCTTCCTTTTTCAAACAAATGATGAGCCCTTAAAGATTGATTTACATGGTGAACTAAACTTAAGTTTTCAGGGTCATAAAAGTTATTATTTTTTAAGATTCCTGCATCAGAAAATATTTTTTCTACCCTATTTATTCCTTCATTTGTAAGTAATATATTTTTATCTTTTTCATCGATCTCATAATGTTCTGGTAATAATCTTTTTATAAGTTTGTCAATCGCAAGGTATTGTTCTGTTTTGTCTTCAGCTGCTCCTGATATTACAAGTGGAGTTCTGGCCTCATCAATTAAACAAGAATCTATTTCATCAACAATAGTATAAACATGACCTCTTTGAACCATTTGTTCTTTTGAAAATTTCATATTATCTCTAAGATAATCAAATCCTAGTTCACTATTAGTTGCATACGTAATATCAAAATTATAATTTTTCTTTCTTTCAAGATCATCTTGGTCATTATTTATAAAACCAAAGGTTAATCCTAAAAATTTATATATCTCTCCCATTTCCTGAGAATCTCTTTTTGCAAGATAGTCATTTACAGTAACTATATGTACACCTTTTTCTGACAGGGCATTTAAGTAGGCAGCAAGACTTATTGTTAAAGTTTTACCTTCACCAGTTCTCATTTCTGCAATTTTTCCTTCATGAAGCACAACGCCCCCAAGTATTTGAACATCATGATGCCTCTCATTTCTTGTTCTCTTAGAAGCCTCTCTCACAAGCGCAAAAGCCTCAGGCAATAGAGCATCTATATTTTCACCTTTATTGAGTCTATCTTTCAATTCTATAGTTTTTTTAGGGAAGTCTTCGTCACTAAGGTTTTTAACAGTAGCCTCCAAGGAGTTAACTTTTACAACTATTTTTTTAATTCTATCGAGCTCTTTTTGATTGCTAGATTTAATGAACTTTGTGATAAAATTTAAGGGATTAAGCATCTAATTTTCTGGTATATAATTAATTATAACTTTTAATATAAGTATTAAATAAATATTTTAAACACATGCCAATAAACGTTAAAAACTTTATAAACTCTCTAAATTTAAAGTCAAAAAATACAGACTTTCAAGATTTAGATCATCTAGACGGAGTTTCAATATCGACAGTTTGTGCTAATTTATACAACAAACCTAGAGATGACTTGGTTATGTTTTATTTTAGAGATGGGGCAAACTATGCGTCTGTTTACACACAATCAAAAATAGTTTCAGAGAATATTAAATGGAATTTAAATATAAAAAGTAAAAAAATAAGCTCTCTAATTGTTAACACTAGAAATGCCAATGCATTTACAGGACCAGATGGGTACAAAGGTTTAAAAGAAATAGCAGAAGAAGCAGCACTACAGTTAACAAAAAAACAAACTGAAGACGAGGACTCTCCAAAAAAGATATCATCAAATCAAGTCCTTTTTGGATGCACGGGGACAATTGGAGAAAAATATCCAACTGAAAAAATTAAAAATAATATTCCAGAACTAATTAAAAAAATTAAATACACACAAAATAAATTTATCTGGATGAAAGCTGCATTAGGTATAATGACAACAGACTTGCAGCCAAAAATTGCCATGGAAGAATGCCAAATTGGAAATAAAAGTGTTAAGATTTATGGAATTGCCAAAGGATCAGGAATGATTTTTCCAAACATGGCAACCACATTAGGTTATATTTTTACAGATGCAGATATTTCAAATGATATTTTAAATCAATTATTAAAGAAAAATATTGATACAACCTTCAATGCAATTAGTTGCGATGGTGACACTAGTACTAATGATATGGTTTCTATTTTTTCAACAGGAAAAGTAAAAAACCCAATCATTAATAATATTAATGATAAAAAGATATTTAGTTTTGATAAAGCTCTACATTCAGTATTATTAAATTTGTCAAAAAGAGTAGTTAAGGATGGTGAAGGAGCTACTAAATTTATTACAATCAATATAGCTAAATCAAAAAGTGAGAAAGAAGCAAGAGTAATAGCCTTTTCTATTGCTAATTCAAATCTTGTTAAAACAGCTATTGCAGGAGAAGATCCAAATTGGGGTAGAATAATAATGGCCATAGGAAAATCTGGAGTGAAAATAGATTTAAAAAAATTATCAATAAGTTTTGGTGGTATTAAGATTATAGAAAAAGGACAAATTTTTAAAAATTACAAAGAAAATGAAGTTGCTAATTATATGAAGGAGCAATCAATAGATATTTCAGTAAATTTAAATATGGGTTCAAAAAGTTTTACTGCCTACACAATGGATTTAACAAAAAAATATATTGAGATTAACGCTGATTATAGAAGCTAATTTGATATTGAATTAACTTTATTAATTATTAACTATAACTCATGATCAAATACAAGCTCATATGTAAAGATTGTGAAACTACTTTTGATAGTTGGTTTTCATCGTCTAAAGAATATGAAAAACTTAAAAAGAAAAAATTCTTAAATTGTCATTTTTGCAATTCCTTAAATGTTGGGAAAGGCTTGATGTCTCCTAGTGTGAGCACGTCAAAAAATAATTTGAGAGACATTGACTCATCCAGTGAAAAATATAAAGAAATAAAAAAAACAATTTATAAATATCAAGAATTTATAAAAAAAAATTTTGAATATGTTGGAGAAAATTTTGCTTATGAGGCAAGGTCTCTGCATTATAAAGATAAAAAAAAAGCCAAAGGTATTTATGGCACTGCAACAAAAGAAGATCTTAACGAGTTAAAGGAAGAGGGTATAAAAGCAGAAATACTGCCTTGGATAAAAAACACTACAAATTAATTTTTTATAAATTTTGTAATATAATTAACAGAAGTATCATTTGTTACTTTCCAGCTATTATCTAATATATTAAAATTCATTCCATCTAATTTTTTAAGAGATAGATTGTTTTTTTTAGTTATACTTATTAGCTCACTAGGTTTAACAAATTTTTCCCAATCATGTGTTCCAATTGGAAGCCATTTTAAAATATATTCAGCACCCACTATTGCAAATACATAAGATTTTAATGTTTTGTTAAGTGTTGCAATAAACATTATTCCATTTTTTTTTAATAATTTTGAACTTTCCTTAATGAAAAAGTCTATATCATTAACATGTTCAACTATTTCCATATTTAAAATTACATCAAATCTTGTTTTATTTTTTAACATCTCTGGAGATGCAACTTTATAGTCAATCTTAAGTTTATTTTTTTTTGCATGAAATTTTGCAACTTCAATATTTTTCTTTGATGCATCAATGCCAACAACACTTGCTCCTAGTCTGCACATTGGTTCAGATAATAATCCTCCACCACAACCAATATCTAGTAATTTAATATTTTTTAAGGGTTTATCAGATGACTTAATCTTAAAATCTTTGATAATATTTTCTTTTATATATCTAATTCTTATTGGATTAAAATTATGTAATGGTTTGAATTTACCATTAGGATCCCACCATTCTTCAGCGATTTTGGAAAATTTCTCAATTTCTTTTTTATTTATTGAATTCATAATAGATGACTTGTGGACATAACAATTAAGATGTATTTTATCAAATATAAATTACAAAATTATCAATGAAAACTGTTGTATTAAAGTTCGGTGGAACCTCCGTTGGAAGCATAGATAGAATAAAGAACGTAGCAAAAATTATTTCTTCTTATAAAAAGAAGAAAATGGGTGTTATTGTGGTTTCTTCTGCGATGAGTGGCACAACTAATGAATTAATAAAAAAAACAAAAGAATTAAGTAATAGCTTTGATGCAGCAGAATATGATGTTTTATTAGCAACAGGAGAGCAAGCAACTTGTGCATTAATTGCTGGTAGATTAAAACATCTTGGTTTTAAAGCTAGATCATGGATGTCGTGGCAGCTACCAATTATTACAGAAGGACCTTATAGCTCTTCAAGAATTAGCAAAATCAATAAAGGAAAAATACTTAGTTTCATGAAATCAGGTGGAATACCTATCATAACTGGTTTTCAAGGCATTAATTTTGAAAACAGGATTACAACACTGGGAAGAGGTGGAACTGATGCATCAGCAATAATGCTGGCAAAATTTTTTAATACTGATGCGTGTGATATCTACACTGATGTAGATGGCGTTTATACTACAGATCCAAGAAATCATTCAAAAGCTAAAAAAATTCATAAAATTTCCTACGACGAAATGTTAGAGATGGCATCATTAGGTGCAAAGGTTATGCAGCCTACTTCTGTACAAGATGCAAAACTAAATAACATTAATTTTTCAGTTAAATCTTCATTTCAAAAAAAGAAAGGCACATTAATAACTGGTGCAAAAAAAACCTTTAGTAATCAAATAATAACTGGAATTACTTCTACAAAAAATGATTCTAAAGTTACGATTGTGGGTGTTAAGGACAGACCAGGAGTAGCAGCTGCTGTTTTTAAACCATTATCACTTAATCAAATTAATGTTGATATGGTAGTTCAAAATATTTCTTTAAATGGAAAAGAAACAGACTTAACTTTTACAATTAAATCTGAGGATGTAAAAAAAACAGAAAAAATAATTAAACAAAATAAAAAAATTTCATTTAGAAAATTTACATATGATAATAATGTTTCGAAAGTATCTATTATTGGTGTTGGTATGATTACAACACCAGGAATTACCTATAGAATGTTCCAAGCATTGGCTTCAAAAAAGATTAACATAATGGTTATTTCAACTTCTGAAATTAAAATTTCAGTTTTAATTTCAAATAAACAGATAAAAAAAGCAGTAGCAGTGCTTCACAAAGAGTTTAAGTTAGATTAACTTATGAGCTTAAGACCATTTAGAGACATTCATAGAAAAAAAACAAAAGTTATAAATGTTGGTGATGTAAAAATAGGTGGAGATAATCCTATTTCTGTTCAATCTATGACCAACACCTTAACAACTGATATTCAGGCCACAATAAAACAAATTAATGATATTCATGAAGAGGGTGCTGATCTGGTTAGGGTTTCGTGCCCAGATGAAGAGTCTTCATTAGCTCTTAAGGAAATTACAAAACATGTATCTGTCCCAATAATTGCTGATATTCATTTTCATTATAAAAGAGCAATAGAAGCAGCTGAAAATGGAGCAAAATGTTTAAGAATTAATCCAGGCAACATAGGAGATAAATTAAAAATACACGATGTACTTAGTGCTGCTAAAAATAATGATTGTTCTATTAGAATAGGTGTTAACGCTGGCTCTCTTGAAAAAGATATTTTAGAAAAATATAAGGAGCCATGCCCAGAAGCTTTAGTTGAAAGTGCACAAAGAAATATTAAGATTTTAGAAGATCAAGATTTTTTTAATTTTAAGATAAGTGTAAAATCTTCAGATATTTTTTTATCTATTGCAGCGTATCGTCAACTATCAAAAGTTACAGATTATCCACTACATCTAGGGATCACAGAAGCTGGAGGTTTTGTATCGGGCAGTGTTAAGTCATCAATAGGTCTTGGGTCACTTTTAATGGATGGAATAGGAGACACTATAAGAATTTCTTTGTCTGATGATCCTGTTAAAGAAATTAAAATTGGTAATGAAATATTAAAGTCACTTAACTTAAGAAATAGAGGTGTAAAAATTATATCTTGTCCATCATGTGCAAGACAAGCATTCCAAGTAATTGATACGGTAAAAACATTAGAAGATAAACTAGCTCACATCAAAACACCTTTAACATTATCAATTATTGGCTGTGTGGTTAATGGACCTGGAGAAGCAGCAATGACGGATATAGGAATAACTGGAGGTGGTAAGGGTAACAATATGCTTTATTTATCTGGCATTCAAAGTGAAAAAGTTTTATCAGAAGACATAATATCAAGAGTTGTAAGTGAAGTTGAAAAAAAAGCTGCTGAACTTGATAAAAAATTATAAATACAATGATACCTCTAAAAACTATTGAAGATTTAATATCTAAGCACTCTATTTTGGAGAAAGAATTATCATCAGGTGAAGTGGATAAAAAACTTTTTGCTGAAAAATCAAAAGAATACTCAGATTTAAATGATGTAATTGATGATGCTAGAAAATATTTTTCTTATGAAGGGGAAAAAAAAGATCTAGAGAAAATATTAAGCGATTCTAGTAGTGATAATGAGTTTAAAGAAATGGCTGAAGTAGAATTAAAAGATTTAAAATTAGAAAACGAATCCATAGAAAAAAAATTAAAACTATTTTTATTACCAAAAGATGAAGCAGATAAAAAAAATGCAATTATAGAAATTAGAGCAGGTACGGGAGGATTAGAGGCAAGTTTATTTGCTGCAGATCTTTTTAAGATGTATGAAAAAGTTAGTCATCAAAAAAAATGGGAATTAGAATTAATAAGCATGTCCCAGAGTGAGGCTGGAGGGCTTAAAGAAGTTATTGCATCAATTAGAGGAAAAAATATTTATTCAACATTGAAGTATGAAAGTGGAGTTCATCGTGTTCAGAGGGTTCCAGATACAGAAACTCAGGGAAGAGTTCACACTTCTGCTGCAACAGTGGCCGTACTGCCGGAAGCAGAAGAGGTTGATATAAAGATAAATGATTCAGACTTAAGAATTGATGTGTTTAGAGCTGGTGGCCCAGGTGGACAATCTGTTAATACAACAGATAGTGCTGTGAGAATTACTCATATTCCAACAGGATTATCTGTATCTCAACAAGATCAAAAATCACAACACAAAAATAAAGCAAAAGGGATGTTAATTTTAAGATCAAGACTTTATGAATTAGAAAGATCAAGAATAGAAGGTGAAAGATCAGAAGATAGAAAAAGTAAAATAGGAACAGGAGACCGCTCTGAAAGAATTAGAACATACAATTTTCCACAAGGAAGAGTAACAGACCATCGTATTAATCTAACCTTACACAAACTTGAAGCTTTTTTAGAAGGTGAAGCCTTTGATGAAATGGTAGAAAGCTTAACGCTGCAAGCACAAGAAGAAAAATTGAGCAATCTTAATTAAAATGAATATAGAAAATATTCTGAATGAAGGAATAAATATCCTACAAAAAAATAAGATAGCCAATCCTCAACTTGATAGTGAGATATTATTATCTAACTCGATTAAAAGAGATAAAAAACATATCATTTTAAATCCTAAAGAAATTTTGAACTCAGAGCAATTAGGAAAATTTAAAAGTTTAATTGAAAGAAGAAAAAAAGGTGAACCAATTGCCTACATAATAAACAAAAAAGAGTTTTGGAAAGATGAATTTTTTGTTAATAAAGATGTGCTAATTCCAAGACCTGATAGTGAACTAATAATAGAACAAGTTTTAAAAATTTATTCAAAAGATGTTCAATTACAAGTTCTCGATATTGGAACTGGATCTGGATGCATTCTTTTATCCATACTAAAAGAGAGATCTAATTTTTATGGAACTGGAATAGATATTTCTAAAAAAAGTATAAATGTAAGCAAATTTAACGCAAAACAACTAAACTTAACTAATCGAGTAAAGTTTTTTCACTCAAGTGTTGACAATTTTAATAATGGCAAATATGATATGATTGTTTCAAACCCTCCATATATTGAACAGTTAAGTTTAAAATATTTGGAAAAAGATGTAGTTAATTTTGAGCCAAAGTTAGCTTTAAGTGGTGGGTTTGATGGTTTTTCAAAAATCAGAAAAGTAATCAATAAGGCAAGTATTCTGATTAAGAAAAATGGTAAATTTATTTTAGAGATAGGTTTTAATCAAAAAAATAAAGTTATAAAAATATTAAAAGAAGAAGGTTTTTACGTTAACAAAGCCATAAAAGATTATGGCAATAATGATCGCTGTATAATCAGCACTAAAATTTAAATTGAAAAAATATTATGGTAACATTTAGAAGTAATAATAGTAATAACAATAGAAGACCTCCATTTAGAAGCAATAATAATCTGTCTCTTATACACATCTCCGAGCCCACGAGACTAGGCATGATCTC
>OLHR01000189.1_pt1 | contig 22404 bp, 26 predicted proteins | sample 1609291 | NCBI WGS metagenome assembly OLHR01 (sample SAMN05416707, study PRJEB24817) | seawater metagenome | isolation source: Sea water | place: Canada:Atlantic | collected 2013-07 | reverse complement strand
TATTCGTCGGCAGCGTCAGATGTGTATAAGAGACAGACGTTCAGGAAAGTAAACATTAGAAAATGGATTTCTAATATCTAATCCATGTTCAGATATAGCAAGACTGACTATGGATCGGACTGATGTGAAAATACGTTTGATGGAGCTGGATGCCAAGCCTCGCTTTACTAGGGCGTCTCTAAATTTGCCACCACTGGAGGAGGGTATAGCCATGAGGTCTTGATCACCGAGGCAAGCAATAAGATAACCAGAGTTTCTCATTGTGTAGGTGGTGAAGTACTTCTCTTTGCCTACGCCCTTGAGTGCAAGGTACTGAGCTGTTGCAGTTGAGAAGCTAATCCCTGAGAGTTTTGATTCTGTGTGACTGACAGTTGGCAGCATTTTTTCTGCAATAGACTGTACTCGTATGGAAGACCAGTAGTCTTCAAGCTTTGCTGTTAGCGAGTTTGCACCACGAGTGGCCACCGCTTTTGAGCGTGTTCTAAGGCTAAGTACAATTCTTGATGAAGGGTAGATGTGTCCAATATCTATGGGGATTCTTCGGTTGTAGTAGTAGGTGCCGTTACGGCAAAGAAGGTAACTGGAGTGTATTGTGTACATCATATTGGCGCATACCTCACGTATAACAAGACCCGTGAGCACCTTATGTGTGCACGGGAAGTGAAAGTTATGCTTGAGATTCAACGCTTTAGAAAATACTCTGTTGAGAGAGCAGATAATGTGCTGGTACCAGTGCCCGGACTCGAACCGGGACGCCGCGAAGCAACGGATTTTGAATCCGTCGTGTATACCAATTTCACCACACTGGCACATTGAGGGGCGAATTATACAGAGTTAAGTAAAACCGTCAATGGCTTTGTCGGGGCTTTTGTCACATTAGCGGTCTATGTTTCACTTGCTCTGCGCCATAGTCGCCCATCAATGGCAGATAGGCCTAAAGCAATCATTGCCATACCGATGATGTGGGGTGTTTGTAGGCTTTCCTCAAGAAATAACCAACCCAATAAAATGGCAGAAACAGGCACTAACAGGGTGACGAGTAAAATGTTTGTGGCCCCAGCGCTAGCCAATAGCTTGAAATACAAAATGTACGCGGCAGCGGTGGAAAACACTGCCAAGCTAATGATGGCTGCCCAGACTTGGGACGGCACATTGGCATAGTGGTCATTACCATCCACCCATAAAGCGATGGGCAACAGGAGCAAAGTGGACCCCGTGACTTGTCCTGCTGCCACTAAAATAGGGTTAAGGCCTGTGGCTTTGAAACGGCGACCGTAAACACTAGCGCAAGCGTAGGACAGGGCGGCTGCTAAAATGGCAAGTTGGGCTAGCAGGCTGCTAGTGGCGATGCTCGATAAGTCCATCATCACAATAACTCCCGCAAAACCAATGACTACACCCGTGATTTTAAGGGGTGTGGCTGACTCATCGCGCAATAGTATGCCCGCCACAATGACACCAAATAAAGGCGCGGTTGCATTGAGAATTGCTGCTAAGCCTGAGCTAATCTGGCTTTGGCCCCAGACAATAAGGCTGAAAGGCAAGACGTTATTTAATAGTCCCATGGTTAAGAATGCAATCCAAATGGGGGGGCTATTGGGTATTGGCAGCTTCAACGCCAGAACCACCAGCCATAATGTGATCGCAGCAAGGCCCACTCGAAGAGTGACTATTGTTAAAGGTGGCAAGGATTCAAGGGCTATTTCAGCAAAAAAGAAGGACCCACCCCAAAGTACCGATAAGGTCACAAGCATAGCCCACTCACGGCGATTCATAATGGTGTTGACAGCAGCTAGCATGGAGGTTCTCGTTATTATTTAATGGTTGCCGACTATTTTAAGGCAAGGTTATTGAATTAATCGTCGCGTTAAAAACATCTTAAAAATAACTTAAAAATAGCTTTGAAATATAAATAACGCTTGAGTCTCGCCTTGGGCATGCAGCTGGGAGACAGGCGTCATACTAAATCCATATAGTCCTGTGACTTGGCCCAAAGTTTAGGTATCATAGCACCCCTGACTTTACACCCTTTTTTTCTACGTGTTGACACTTATTTTAGCCCCATGCAAGTTTCTGACTTTAGTTTTCATCTGCCCAAAGAGCTCATTGCTCGTTACCCCGCACCTGAGCGCACGGCGAGCCGACTCATGCACTTAAATGGTGAATCTGGAACTGTATCCCACGGTGTTTTTACTGACTTGTTGGAGTTTATACAAGCGGGTGATTTGTTAGTACTTAATAATACCAAGGTCATCCCGGCGCGATTATTTGGTGCCAAGCAATCGGGTGGGAAAATTGAAGTATTAGTAGAGAGATTGCTGGGGCCACATAATTTCCTAGCTCATGTAAGATCAAGCAAAGCCCCCAAACCTGGGGCGCGATTATTGTTAGAAGGTGAGGTCTGGGCTACGATGGTGGTCCGTCATGAGAGCTTGTTTGAACTGGTTTTAGATGAAGGTGATGACGCGTTAAGTGTGCTGCAGCGCCTTGGGCATATGCCATTACCCCCCTATATTGATCGCCCTGATGACACCGCAGACCGAGACCGATATCAAACGGTCTATGGCGAGCACCATGGCGCTGTGGCAGCACCTACGGCGGGCTTACACTTTGATCAGCCACTATTAGATGCCATAGCGGCAAAGGGAGCGACCTGTGCTTTTGTGACTTTGCACGTGGGAGCGGGTACGTTTCAGCCAGTTAAGGTTGAGCGCATTGAAGACCATCACATGCATGGTGAGCTAGTGGAAGTGAGTGCCCAGGTGTGTGCAGCGGTGCAACAAACTCGGAGTCAAGGTGGTCGAGTGATTGCGGTGGGCACCACCTGTGTGAGGGCGTTAGAGAGTGCCAGTGCTGAAGGTGAAATTATGCCGTTCAAAAGTGAGACTCATATTTTCATTTACCCAGGCTACCGCTTTAAGAGTGTTGATGCCTTGGTGACTAATTTCCATCTATCTGAATCGACCTTGCTGATGTTGGTGAGTGCATTTGCTGGCCGAGATCAAGTGATGCATGCTTATGCCCAAGCCATTGAGCAAGGTTATCGTTTTTTTAGTTATGGTGACGCCATGTTGGTGACGCCCCAGTCTTCTGCTTTGGAGTGCCCATGAGTCGCAGTTGTTTTATGAAATTTGAACGCCTGACTCAAAGTGGTGAAGCCCGTCGTGGTCGCTTAACTTTCCCGCGGGGCTCAGTAGAAACCCCATGTTTCATGCCGGTGGGTACTTATGGCACAGTCAAGGGAATGTTGCCCAGAGATATTGAAGCCACGGGTGCAGAAATCATATTGGGTAATACCTTTCACCTAATGTTGCGGCCGGGCACTGAGGTGGTAAAGCTGCATGGTGATTTGCATAACTTTACCCAGTGGCAAAAACCCATTCTCACGGATTCGGGTGGCTTTCAAGTATTTAGTCTGGGTGCTAAAATTAACGAAGAAGGGGTTAAGTTTCAGTCTCCTGTTAATGGTGATACGGTATTTATGACACCCGAATCATCGATGCAGGTACAGCGAGACTTAGGCTCAGATGTAGTGATGATTTTTGATGAGTGCACACCCTATCCTGCGACAGAGGATGAGGCTGCTGTGTCAATGCGTCGCTCTATGCGCTGGGCTAAGCGCAGCAAGGATGCCCATGGCGAGAGTCCATCGGCTTTGTTTGGTATCGTTCAAGGCGGTATGTATGAACATTTGCGAGACGAGTCTCTTGCAGGCTTAGCTGAAATTGGTTTTGATGGTTTTGCCATTGGTGGTTTATCAGTCGGTGAGCCGAAAGACGATATGTTGAGGGTGTTGGCTCACACGGCACCTAAACTACCTGCTGACAAACCACGTTATCTGATGGGGGTTGGTAAACCAGAAGATTTAGTGGAAGGTGTGCGGCGCGGTGTGGATATGTTTGACTGTGTGATGCCCACTCGAAATGCCCGGAATGGACACTTATTCATTACTGATGGGGTGGTAAAAATCCGCAATGCGGTGCACAAAACGGACCTTAGCCCTCTTGATAAAGATTGCGATTGCTATACGTGCAGCCATTTTTCTCGGGCTTATTTGTATCATTTAGATAAGTGTCGAGAAATGTTAGGTGCGCAACTTAATACCATTCACAACTTGCATTACTATCAGCGGCTTATGGCAGGATTGCGTACAGCACTGGAAGCAGGTACATTGGACGACTTTGTCGATGATTTTTACCAACGGCGTGGCTTGTCTACGCCCGTTTTAGCGGGTTTTACAAAATAAATAATTTAATTTTTAGTTAATAATGTTGGAGATAATATGAGTTTTTTTATTGAATCAGCCGTAGCCGAAGGTGGCGCAGCCTCAGGTGGTGATCCAGGTTCTTTAGTCATTATGATGGTGATTTTTGCGGCCGTTTTCTATTTTATGATTTGGCGTCCTCAATCAAAGCGCACCAAAGAGCATAAGAACCTAATGAGTGGCTTGTCCAAGGGTGATGAAGTGGTCACTAATGGCGGTATGATTGGAAAAGTGGCTAAAGTGAGTGATGATTTTGTGACTATTACCTTGGCAGAAGGTATCGACTCTCATTTTCAAAAAGCGGCTGTGGCCTCTGTGTTGCCCAAAGGCACCATTAAGTCGATCTAAATTTGCCGTGTTAAAGCCTTAATTGGACGGCACATTTGTAGCCGGCAATGGGGCTTTTTTTATGACTCGTTTTTCAAGGAAAGCCTGTGTTAAATCATTATCCCTTATGGAAAAACCTACTCATTGTTGTGGGTTTGGCCCTTGGTGGGCTGTATGCACTGCCAAACTTATACCCAGATGACCTGGCTATACAAATCTCTGGAGCAAGAAGTGCTACGGTCATTGATGACCGTGTGCTTGATGAGGTAGTTTACGCTTTAGGCGAAGCTGATCTGAGCACCACAGGGGTGGCGTTAACTGATAAAAACGTACTCGTGCGTGTGACTGATTCTGAATCACAATTGCGTGCTAAAGCGGCTTTGAGTGATGCCTTGGGTGATCAATATGTGACCGCACTCAACTTAGCCCCTACCACACCTGATTGGTTAACTAACCTGGGCGCTGGTCCAATGAAGCTTGGCCTAGATTTACGCGGTGGCGTTCACTTCTTGCTTGAAGTCGATATGGTGCAAGCGGTGTCTCAACGCTTAGACGTGTATGTCAGTGAAATTAAAACGGCCCTGCGAGCTGAAAAACTGCGCTATCGTGCGGTATCTCGTGAAGCTGATGGTAGTTTACGAATTAAATTTATGGACGCCGAGGTTCGTGACCAAGCACGCTCTGAACTTAAGTCAAATTACAGTGAATTTCTAATGAGTGCTGAAGATGCAGAGGCTGATGGCGCCTACTACCTGCTGGTTAGCTTGAATGAATCTACTGTGCGTGAAATTGAGAACTATGCGGTTAATCAGAACTTAACCACCTTGCGCAATCGGGTTAACGAACTGGGTGTGGCAGAGCCATTAGTGCAACGCCAAGGCCGCAACCGTATTGTGGTGCAGTTGCCTGGTGTGCAAGATACGGCCGCTGCAAAGCGCGTACTAGGCGCCACAGCTAACCTAGAATTTCGCTTAGAAGCCAAGCCAGGCGCGGCTCGAGTAGCCATTGAGGAATTTACCTTTAGGTCTAATCCTGAGCGCAAAGCAAACTTAGAAAAAGACCTAATTATTAGTGGCACCAGTGTTTCCAATGCGCAGTCTAACTTTGACGAAACAGGCTCACCCCAAGTGAATATCGACCTTGATGCTCAAGGTGGTAAGTTAATGAATCGCATCACGCGCAATGCGGTGAAACGGCGCATGGCGGTGGTATTTGTAGAGCACAAGTCACGCATCAAATTGGTCAAAAAAGAAGGCCAGCTAGTTGAACAGCGTCAATCTTATGTAGAAAAAAGTATTATTTCCTTAGCCACTATTCAAACAGCCTTGGGTAATAGTTTTCGAATAACCGGCCTTGATGGAGCGGGTGAAGCCTCAGAGCTAGCGTTATTGTTACGGGCGGGCTCTCTTGCTGCACCCATGTATTTCGTTGAAGAACGCACAGTAGGTCCTAGCTTAGGGCAGGAAAATATTGACCTTGGATTAACTTCGGTTCAAATTGGTCTGGCCTTAGTGGTTGTGTTTATGATGGCCTTTTATGGTGTTTTTGGTGTGATAGCTAACGTAGCTCTAGCCTTTAACCTGCTATTGGTTGCGGCCGTGATGTCATTATTGGGCTTCACCTTGTCTCTGCCCGGAATTGCGGGTGTGGTGCTCACCGTGGGCATGGCGGTGGACGCCAACGTGCTCATTTTTTCTCGGATTAAGGAAGAGCTAAAAGCGGGCATGGCGCCCCAGTCGGCTATTAATGCAGGTTATGAAAGGGCGTTCAGTACTATTTTTGATGCCAATATCACCACCCTTTTGGTGGCCGTTATTTTGTACGCTGTGGGCACAGGCCCGATTAAGGGCTTTGCAGTGACCTTGTCTATTGGCATTGTAACCTCTATGTTTACCGCCATTATGGTGAGCCGGGCCATGGTCAATGGGGTCTATGGTGGGCGAAAAATTACAGACATTAAAATATGGCCTTTATTTATGGGAGCAGGCAAATGAGTGACATAAAGATTATTAACTTTATGTCCCTGCGAAAAATTGCAGGGGCTTTGTCTATGGCCCTAGTGCTTGGCGCTTTGGCCTCTTTAGCCATCAATCAGCTCCAGTTTGGTTTAGATTTTACCGGGGGTACCTTAATTGAAGTAGGCTACGAACAAGCGCCTAATTTAGTTAATGTGCGTGTGCAATTACAGGACGCTGGTTTTGATGACGCCGTAGTGCAAAACTTTGGTTCCGAAAAAGATGTGCTGGTGCGTTTAGGTCAAACCTTTAACGACAAAGTAGGCCAACAAGTGCTGTCGGCTTTGCAATCATCTGCGACTTCACCAGTTGAGTTGCGTCGTTCGGAATATGTAGGTGCACAAGTGGGTGAGGAGCTCACCGAGCAAGGCGGTTTAGGTATGTTGCTGGCGCTCGGCATCGTGATGATCTACGTCGCTTTGCGCTTTCAAATTAAGTTTTCAGTGGGTGCGGTGGTTGCCTTAATTCACGACGTGCTCATCGTGCTAGGCATTTTCTCGATCTTTAAGCTCGACTTTGACCTGACTGTCTTGGCGGCAATTTTGGCAGTGATTGGTTACTCCCTCAACGATACTATTGTGGTATCCGATAGAATTCGAGAAAACTTCCGTAAAATGCGCAAGGGCACGACCATTGAAGTCATTAATGAGTCCTTGACCCAAACATTGGGTCGCACCTTGGTTACCTCTATCACGACTCTTTTAGTGTTACTGGCGCTATTAATCTTTGGTGGTGAATTAATTCACGGCTTTGCTTTGGCATTAATGATTGGCGTTTTGGTAGGCACCTATTCTTCTATCTATGTAGCAGTCAACGTGCTGTTGTTGCTGGGTATTACCAAAGAAGATCTAATTGTACCACCCAAAGAAGAAGTCATTGAGGGCGAAGGGTTTGAAGAGGGTGAAGGCTTTGAGCAGGATTTAGAAGCAGACCTAGATCGTCCTTAAAGTAGGGTTTTAATGGCCCTTATGCTTCTTTAAAAGACATGGCAGAGAAACTGCCATGTCTTTTATCATGCATGACTTATGACTTTTGACTTATCACTCGGACCTTAGCATTAAGCGCTATGTAAGGCTTTGAGCATAAGCTTGAGCAGTTTGGTATTCGCACACACTAACTCCCCATTATTCATGGCAGAGCCACCTGCAAAGTCTGCAGCGAGGGCGCCAGATTCTAATACCAACAATAAACCCGCGTCTGCTGTGTCATCAATATTGCTGTGCCACAGAGTATCAATGCGACCAGCAGCCACATAAGCTAATGCCATATTGTTACTGAGTTGGGTGTAGTTAGTGGCGCCTTGACTAAACAAATAACGACTTATGGTTTGGCCACGATCAAAATCTGTCAAGTCTTCACGGTTTTGGTTGCCACCACCGAACACTTGGGCGCCGTCTAGGGTGGCACGCTTGCTGGCGCGAATACGCCGGCCATTGAGTTGCGCGCCGCGGCCTCTGCTAGCGCAGAACTCTTCACCGCTAGTGGGGCAGATAATAATTGAGTGAGTTAACTTGCCTTCCTCATAGCAGGCCATAGTCAAGGTGAACATGGGGAGGCTATGGGCATATTGATCAAGGCCGTCAATGGCGCTAATGCGCCAAACTTTCGTGGGTGTTTCTGTGGGAGCATTCATCTCACCAGCCACAGAGCCAATCACGGCTTGCTCTGGGTGCGCTTTATGTATTTCATAGGCTATCGTGCGCTCAGCACCTTCAAATTGCTTGCGCAAATGAGCATCAAGTTCCTGGCCTTCTTCATGAATAAGATCCAGCCGTTCCATGGATCTGACGAGTTGTTCACTAGCAATACGCGCGGCACGCAGGCCAATGTTAATTAGCGGAAGCATGAATGAAATACCTTAAAGTTTATAAAGAACAGGACGCAATCGCGTCGACGGCGCGCAGTATAGCAAAAAAGGACTAAAAAAACCCAGCTGTGGCTGGAGAATCGCTCTCAAAACACGACAAAATGGCGGAATATCGCTATTATCCTGTCTTCAATATTTAATCACTTTTTAGGTTAGCTGCTTTCATGCAAAATTTAATGGCCAATGCGCGCATTGTCTTAGTAAATACCTCACATCCTGGCAATATTGGTGGGGTGGCTCGAGCGATGAAAAACATGGGTATTCACAACTTGGTATTGGTGGATCCACAAGAGTTTCCAAGTGGTAAAGCGGATGCCCGCTCAGCGGGTGCAAAGGATGTTTTGGCTAACGCGCGAGTGGTCAACACCTTAGCGCAAGCCATCGAAGGGTGTGGCTTAGTTGTGGGCACTAGCGCGCGCAGTCGCAATATTCCATGGCCTTTATTAGACCCAAGACAAACGGCAGCACAAGCCCTGTCTGAACTGCCAAAACATGAGGTTGCTTTTGTGTTTGGGCGTGAAGACCGAGGCCTCACTAATGATGAATTACAGTTGTGTAATTGTCATGTCAATATCCCTTCCCACGAAGACTTTAGCTCCCTCAACCTAGCTGCTGCGGTCCAAGTGATCACCTATGAATTGCGCATGGCGCTGTTGGCGGTAGATAAAGGAGAAGGGCCCACACCCATTTGGGGCACTGAGTGGGATGAAGAGTTGGCAACCAATGACCAAATGGAAAAGCTATTTGAGCACATGCAAGAAACGTTAGTGGAGGTCGAGTTCTTGGACCCAGAAAACCCGCGTCAGTTAATGGCGCGCCTGCGACGATTGTATGTGCGGGTGCGCATGGATCGTATCGAGCATAATATCATGCGAGGTATTTTGACGGCGATTCAGCGCACGTTGAAAAAACCACGTTAGTCACCATATAAACCCCATAACCCAGACAACCTGTCTAAATGGCATCTTAGATGCTTAGACAAAGTGTGAGTTCTAGCCCTTTTAATGAGGATTTTGGTCATGTTTAGACATCTAAAAGAGGATATCGCTTCAGTTTTCCACCGTGACCCTGCGGCTCGAAACTTTGTTGAGGTTTTGACCTGTTATCCTGGCCTTCACGCCTTACTTATGCATCGGATTGCTCATAGTTTTTGGACCTTGGGCCTCAAGTGGCTAGCGCGTTATTTATCAACGATCACCCGCTGGTTCACAGGGATTGAGATTCACCCCGGGGCGCAAATAGGCAATCGTTTTTTTATTGATCATGGCATGGGTGTCGTGATTGGAGAAACGGCTATTATTGGCGATGATGTGACTCTGTATCATGGCGTGACTTTAGGCGGCACAACTTGGGATAAAGGTAAGCGTCACCCAACCCTCAACGATGGTGTGGTTGTGGGTGCAGGCGCGAAGATATTAGGGCCGTTTGAGGTGGGTAAAAATGCCCGTGTTGGCTCCAACGCTGTGGTCACCAAAGCGGTACCAGCAAACGCCACGGTGGTGGGTATTCCTGGGCGCATTATTGAGCGCCCGAGTGAGGCTGAACAAAAGTTACGTCAAGACCGAGCAGAAAAGTTTGATGCTTATGGCATGAGTTCAGACCTGCCCGACCCAGTGGCTAAGTCCTTAGCAGCGATTTTGGACCACATGCATGCAGTCGATAAAAAATTACACTGCATGGCCGCTAAAATGAAAGAGCTGGATGCGAGTTATATAGACGAGAGCCTACCTACCCTAAACGTGGCAGATTTTGAGGCAGCTATTGATTCCAGTGACGAAAAGCACTGATAAAACTCACTGTAAATGGGGGCGCTTTAATACTTGACTAATTTAGTCGGGTTTTAGTAAAATGGAGCATCACTAAATTACAGGCGCTCCAATGAAGCTCACCACGAAAGGCCGTTATGCGGTGACTGCCATGTTAGACCTTGCGATCCATGCGTCTGATAAGCCGATCAGTTTGGCTGATATTTCAGAGCGGCAAGTGATCTCCCTGTCCTATCTGGAGCAGCTGTTTTCCAAGTTACGGCGTCAAGGTTTAGTGCAAAGTGTAAGAGGTCCTGGGGGTGGGTATTGTCTCAGTCGGGGTGCTGAAAGTATTTTTGTGGCACAGGTGATTGAAGCGGTAAATGAGGCAGTTGATGCCACTGGATGTCGGGGCACCGAAAATTGTCAAGCGGGCAGCCGGTGTTTAACACACGATTTATGGACTGACTTGAGTGACCAAATTCACTCATTTTTGAATAGTATTAGCCTAGCCAGTTTGGTGAAAGATGGTGATGCACAAGCCTCTAGCCAAGGCCAGATCAGACAAGCACATGCTGCAGAATTACTCAATTTTGTCAGTGAGTGAGTATAGAATTACCTGTTTTTAGAATTGACTAATAGCTGTTTCGAACAGTGGAGAAGATACATGAAATTGCCTATTTTTTTGGACTATTCAGCAACGACACCAGTAGATCCTAGGGTTGCTAAACTAATGTGTGATTGTTTAACGCAAGAGGGTAACTTTGGTAACCCAGCGTCACGCTCTCATGTATATGGTTGGCAGGCTGAAGAGGCGGTCGAAAATGCGCGCCGTCAAGTCGCTGATTTAATTAATGCTGACCCACGAGAAATTGTGTGGACCTCTGGTGCTACCGAGTCAAATAATCTTGCGATTAAGGGTGTGGCACATTTTTACCACAAAAAAGGTAAGCACATTATTACCTCTAAAATTGAGCACAAGGCGGTGTTAGACACCTGTCGACAGCTTGAACGTGAAGGGTTTGAAGTGACTTACTTAAATCCCACACCAGATGGTTTAATTAGCCCTGAGCAGGTTGCTGACGCGCTGCGTGAAGATACTATTTTAGTTTCCTTAATGCATGTGAATAATGAAATTGGTGTGATCACAGATATTGCAGCGATTGCAGAAGTAACGCGTGCTAACAAGGTGTTGTTCCACGTTGATGCAGCTCAAAGTACGGGTAAAATTGCCATTGATTTGGCCGCAGCAAAAGTGGATTTGATGTCATTCTCGGCTCACAAAACTTATGGTCCCAAGGGGGTCGGTGCCTTGTACGTGTGTCGTAAGCCACGGGTGCGTCTAGAGGCTCAGATCCATGGTGGTGGACACGAGCGTGGCATGCGCTCCGGAACCTTAGCAACTCACCAAATTGTGGGTATGGGTGCTGCCTTTGCGATTGCCCAAGAAGAGATGGCCGCTGATAATGCGCGCATCCAAAAGTTGGGCCAGCGCTTGTGGAATGGCGTTAAGGATATGGAAGAAGTCTATATGAACGGTCATGCTACACAACGCGTGGCGGGTAATGCGAACATTAGCTTCAACTTTGTAGAAGGTGAGTCCTTACTCATGTCTTTGCGTGAGTTGGCCGTATCGTCAGGGTCAGCATGTACTTCGGCTAGTCTAGAGCCTTCGTATGTGTTGCGTGCCTTGGGTATGAATGATGAGTTAGCCCATAGTTCGATTCGCTTTAGTATTGGCCGTTTTACCACTGAAGCCGACATTGATGAAGCCATCGCTTTGTCTCTCAATGCGGTTAATAAGTTGCGTGAACTATCGCCTTTGTGGGATATGTACAAAGATGGAGTTGACTTGGACACTGTGCAGTGGGCTGCACATTAATTGGAGCGCAATCCGCTCTGATGTAAAAAGTCCAATAAAGAATATATAACAGGCGCAGTGGTTGAACCACTGTGAGCCTATAAATTAGATAGAGAGGTGAGTAACATGGCATATAGCGAACAGGTTTTAGACCATTACGAAAATCCACGTAACGTAGGAAAAATGGATGAAACAGATGCGCACGTTGGAACCGGTATGGTTGGAGCTCCAGCCTGTGGCGATGTTATGCGTCTGCAAATTAAAGTTAATGATGCAGGTATCATTGAGGATGCTAAGTTTAAGACCTATGGTTGTGGTTCGGCTATTGCGTCAAGCTCATTAGTCACCGAATGGATGAAGGGCATGACCCTGGATCAAGCGGGTGAAATCCGTAATTCCAATATCTCTGAAGAGCTGGCCTTGCCGCCAGTAAAAATTCATTGCTCTGTATTAGCCGAAGATGCGATTAAAGCCGCCATTGTAAATTATAAGAGCAAGCAATAACGCTCTGGCGTTATTAAGTATTTTTAGGAGGAGGGCATCATGGCCATTACCATTACCCAAGCAGCTGCTGATCATGTCACAAATTATTTAGCTAATCGTGGCGAAGGTGAGGGTGTGCGCTTAGGTGTGCGTACCACAGGTTGTTCCGGTATGGCTTACATTCTTGAGTTTGTTGATAAAATCTCTGCAGATGATGCGATTTTTGATAGCAAGGGCGTGAAAGTAGTCATTGATCCAAAAAGCTTGTTGTATCTTGATGGTACTGAATTGGATTATGCCAAAGAAGGTCTTAATGAAGGTTTTCAATTTAATAACCCTAATTCAAAAAGTGAATGTGGTTGTGGTGAAAGCTTTAACGTTTAGTAGGCCTTTGGTGACCCAGTTCTATGGATATTAGCCAAGATTTTTTCTCTTGTTATGGACTGTCGCGTGACTTTGCCATAGACCTTGATGGTCTGCGCCAATCTCACCGACGCCTTCAGCAGCAGCATCATCCAGATCGGTTTGTATCCCAATCAGATAGTGATCAAAGGCAGGCAGTGCAAATTACTGCCTACTTGAATCAAGCCTATGCCACCTTAAGTGAACCATTAAAACGTGGCATTTACCTGTTACAACTTCATGGTATGGATCCACTAGTGCCAACCAATACCAGCATGCCTCTAGACTTTCTATTGCAACAAATTGAGCAGCAAGAGCGTCTAGAAGATATACATCAGGCGCAAGATCCAGAAACTGAAATGGACACTATGGCATTTGAGTTGCAGACTCAGGCTAGCCAATTAGAAACTGAATTTGCTCAGGCCTATAGCTCAACTCAGTTGGAAGCGGCTGAAACATCAGTGCGTAAACTTCAGTTTATCGTTAAGTTACAGCAGCAATTAAATACCCTCGAGGGTGTATTGCTCGATTAAGGAATATATACATGGCCTTGTTGCAAATTGCAGAGCCCGGTCAAAGTGCTAAACCTCATCAGCGAAAACTTGCCGTAGGTATAGATCTTGGTACCACCCACTCGTTAGTAGCAAGTGTTCGTAGTGGACAAGTAGAGACTTTGCCTAATAGCCGAGGTGAGCATTTATTGCCTTCTGTGGTGCGGTATTTGGCTGATGAGTTGCCCCAAGTTGGCATTAAGGCTCAATCCCATTTAGTCGATGATGCTGCCAATACGGTAATGTCTGTTAAGCGTTTAATGGGCCGTGGTATTGAAGACGTTAAACGTCTGGGTGAAAATATGCCCTATTTGTTTGAAGCGTGTGATCAAGGTATGCCCCTGATTAATACGGTATCAGGGCTAAAAAGCCCAGTGCAGGTCTCTGCTGATATTCTTCGGGCTTTAGTGCAACGTGGAGAGAGTAGTTTAGGTGGAGAATTGGTGGGCGCCGTGATTACTGTGCCAGCTTACTTTGATGACGCGCAGCGTCAGGCCACCAAAGATGCGGCTCAATTGGCGGGTATTCAGGTGTTGCGTTTGCTTAATGAGCCTACTGCAGCTGCAGTGGCGTATGGTTTGGAGCAGGATCAGCAAGAGCAAGGCACTATTGCCGTATTCGATTTAGGTGGAGGTACTTTTGATATCTCGATACTGCGCATGGAGCAAGGTGTATTTGAAGTGCTTGCAACCGGTGGCGATTCTGCCTTAGGTGGTGATGACTTTGACCATGCTTTGGCTGAATGGATGCGTCATCAAAGGCAGATACCAGCTCAACTAGACTTAGCACAACAGCGTTTTTTACTTCGCCTTGCTAGAGCAGGCAAAGAATTATTAAGTCATACGCAAACGACTCAAATGTCCTTTAGTGGTTGGCCAGGTGACGCAGACTTTGCTGACATAGAACTGACTCGTGAGCAGATGAACCTATTGTTAGATCCAATTATTGATAAAGCGATTAAAGCCACTAAGCGCACCTTAAGAGATGCCAAAGTGACGGTTGATGGGATTTCGCGAATCGTCATGGTGGGAGGATCAACGCGCAGTTTAAGGGTGCAAGAACGGGTGACTGAATTATTTCAGCAACCGTTACTAACAGACATTGACCCAGACCGAGTGGTCGCCTTGGGCGCAGCGCGTCAGGCTGACGTGTTGGCGGGTAATCAAAGTGGTGAAGAATTACTCTTGCTTGACGTGTTGCCCCTATCCTTAGGTTTGGAGACGATGGGCGGCTTAGTGGAGCGGGTTATTGACCGCAATACCCCCATACCTGTGGCCCGTGCTCAAGAATTTACAACCTATCAAGATGGTCAAACAGCCATGGCGATTCATGTGTTACAAGGTGAGCGTGAACTGGTTCAAGATTGTCGTTCTTTGTCTCGTTTTGAACTTCGTGGTATTCCTCCAATGGCGGCAGGTGCAGCTAAAATTCGAGTGACATTTCAGGTGGATGCTGATGGTTTGCTAGAGGTGAGCGCCCGTGAGTTAACTTCTGGTGTGGCGGCGTCGGTGCAAGTAAAGCCCTCTTATGGCTTGTCTGACTTGCAAATTGCAGACATGATTAAAGCCAGTTGGACCAATGTGGAAGACGATCGCAGTGCGCGCAGTTTGCGCGAACAGCAAGTGGAGGCTGATCGTCTTTTAGAAGCGGTGACTATGGCCCTTGCTGAAGATGCTGAACGTCTTCTTACGGCGTCAGAACAGCAAGCTATCGTCACCCAAATGGAGCAATTAGTCGTGGTACGCAATGGCCAAGACCATCATGCCATCGCTAAACAAATTGAAATTATGGCTAAGGCCAGTGATGCCTTCGCAGCGATGCGTATGGATGACAGTATTAAACGGGCCCTTGCGGGTAAGTCTGTAGATCAGTTGTAACCCAGCTGGCCATAATTGTAGTGAGCTTAGGAGCTAACGTACATGCCACAAATTATTATTTTGCCTCATGCTGAACTTTGTCCAGAGGGGCAGGTGTTTGAAGCCCCTGCGGGGCAGACTATTTTAGACGCTGCTAAGGCTAATGGTATCGATATAGAGCACGCTTGTGAGAAATCATGTGCCTGCACCACTTGTCACGTCGTTGTGCGTGAAGGCTTTGATTCAATGATTGAATCTGATGAATTAGAAGATGACATGTTAGATAAGGCTTGGGGTTTAGAGCCAGACTCTAGACTCAGTTGTCAGGCTGTCATTGCCGACGACAATTTAGTAGTGGAAATTCCAAAGTACACTATTAATATAGTCTCTGAAGCCCATTAAGGCTGCTAGATATATGGGGAGGTTTTTATGAGTATGTTATGGACAGATACCCTTGATATAGCGATTGAGTTATATGAAGCCCATCCAGATGTGGATCCGCGCCTAGTGCGGTTCACCGATTTAATGGAATGGGTCATGGCCTTGCCCGACTTTAATGACGATCCCAAACGCTGTGGAGAAAAGATTTTAGAAGCGATTCAGACCGCATGGATTGATGAATTGGATTAGCGTCAAGCAGTCTATTAAAGAAGTTCGATACAGCGTATAATCACGCGGTCAAAATTGTCGTATCTTTGAATACGATTTTGCTTTTTTAATATTAACCCATTTAATGGGTCCCACTGTTTGGAGAATACCATGGCGGTAGAACGCACTCTGTCCATCATCAAGCCTGATGCTGTAGCAAAAAATGTAATCGGCAAAATCGTTTCTCGTTTCGAAACTAACGGCCTTAAAGTTGTTAGTATGGAAATGAAGCAATTGTCTGAGGCTGAAGCTCAAGGCTTTTATGCTGAGCATAGCGAGCGACCATTTTTTGGTCACTTGGTTGCATTTATGACCTCTGGGCCTGTTGTTGTGCAGGTTCTTGAAGGTGAAGGTGCAGTGAACAAAAACCGTGATCTAATGGGTGCAACTAACCCACAAGAAGCAGCTGCAGGCACAATTCGTTGTGACTTTGCAGAGTCCATAGATGCAAACGCAGTTCATGGATCAGACTCAACGACGTCAGCCGCTCGCGAAATTGCTTACTTCTTCGGTAGCTAATTGAGTTGGCTTAACGTAGGCTGATGGTGCTTAGGCTGATGATTAGCCGCTAACACAGCTTGCAACGTGCGGCGTTCTTTGTGAACGCCGCATTGCGTTTAGACCATCAAAATGGTGACGCAAAATTAGGTAATGTTTACAGGTCATAAAATGTCCGAAGTTAGCACGAAAATAAATATTTTGGGGTTTTCCCAAGCGCAAATGGAAGCCTTTTTCAAAACCATGGATGAGCCGAAGTTTCGGGCAGTTCAAGTGATGAAATGGATCCATCAGTTTGGTGCAGACGACTTTGAAAGCATGAGCAATGTGAGTAAAAAGCTGCGTGAAAAACTAACCCTAAGTGCTGAAATTATAGAACCTGAAGTGCTGTATCGTGGTGATTCAAAAGATGGGACGCGCAAGTGGGTCATTGGTGTCTCCGGTGGTAACAAGGTTGAGATGGTGCTTATTCCTGATGGTGACCGAGCGACTCTGTGTGTGTCATCTCAAGTTGGCTGTGCTTTGGACTGTAGCTTTTGTTCGACGGGCAAACAAGGATTCAACCGCAATCTAACCGCGGCTGAAATTGTTGGCCAATTGCGAATTGCCATTAAGTCCTTTGGTCCAGTGGATCCAAACGGACCCAGAAGAGTTACCAACGTTGTCTTTATGGGTATGGGCGAACCTCTGCTTAATTTTGATAGTGTGACTCCTGCCATTGCCCTGATGATGGATGATAATGCCTATAACCTTTCCAAGCGTCGCGTAACCCTGAGTACTGCAGGCGTGGTGCCTGCCATCGATCGTTTGAGTCAAATCACTGATGTGTCCTTAGCCATTTCTTTGCACGCTCCTAATGATTTACTGCGCAATGAACTGGTGCCGGTGAATAAAAAATATAATATTGAGGCTTTGTTAGATGCCTGTAACCGCTACTTAGAAAACCTAACAGACAAGCGGGTCATCACCATGGAATACACCATGATCGATGGTATTAATGATCAGCCCAAGCATGCCCGTGAACTTGCCCAAGTGCTTAAGCGGGTGCCTTGCAAATTGAATCTTATCCCGTTTAACCCGTTTCCCGGATCAGATTACCGTCGTAGCCCAAGACCACAAATTGAAGCATTTCAGCGTATCATGGCAAAATCCGGCATTATCACCACCATTAGATCGACTCGGGGCGACGATATTGACGCCGCCTGTGGGCAACTTGTGGGTCAGGTCAAAGACCGTACGCGGCGCAGTGCAGCCCATGCGGCCCGTATTGAAGCTAAGCAAATTTAGTTAAGGAACTTACCCATGCTGGTAGTGTCCAAAAATCAGCGTTATGATAGGCGTATAGCTTAGTAAAAAAGGCGTGGTGATGTGCATGAAACCAGCCTCCTAAAACAATAAAAGGATCGGATAGTGAACGATGTGGAATTATTAGGTATGCAGGACCAGCCAGAATTAGACGGTGAAGTACGTGGTTTTCCTGGCCATTTATTGCGCGAGGCTCGAGAAGAGCGTGGCTATTCTCAAAAAGAAGCTGCGCGCGACTTACACTTAACATCAAAAGTTATCGATGCGCTTGAAGAAAGTAACTTTGACATCATTTCAAGTTCTCTCTTTGCGCGGGGGTACATTCGTTCATATGCTCGTCATTTAGGTTTGGATGGTCAGGCCTTAGTGGCTGAGTTTGATGCCATATACGGTGTACCAAACCAAAACAAAAAGCCCATGCCAGGCGTCCACCAGTTGGGCCAGCAAAGTAAGCCTGGTGATACCTGGGTGAAGTTAATCTCAATTATATTTGTCATTGGTTTGGTGGTCGCGTCAGTTTTATGGTGGCAACATCAAAACGGTGGGTCAATGCTCCAGCGATTAAACAAGGTAACCCTATCAGATACTGCAGCCGACCTGGTTGTTGAAAGTCTTGGGGAAGACGATAATAGTTCTGATATGGGATTACTCGCGGCCAACCCTAGTGAAGTGGGAACAACGGTATCTGACGATCAAACAGCAGCCACAGAGGCGCCAGTTCAAGCATTGGATGTGGCTGAAATAGTGGCTGTTAAACCGGTAGTGACTGCTCTGACCGAAGCTGTATCAGTGAGCCCTGAAATGAGTGATGTTAGTGATTCATCTGCACTCAACCCAGAAATTATCGCAGTGCCAGCAGTGGCCCAAACAGAAGAGTCTACAGGGGCTGCAGATGTTGCAGCGCTGGGGCCAAATGAAGCCCTGCTTATGATGGCGTTTGACAAAGACTGTTGGGTAGAGATTAAAGACGGTAACGGCAAAATGATATTGTCGGACTTATACGCTTCAGGTTCTACCATTGAACAAGTCGTCACTGCACCAATAGAAATATTGCTGGGCCGTTCTTCTGGTGTGACTCAGATGACATTTAATGGTGAGGTCATTGACTTAAAACCACATACTCGAAAGGATATTGCACGTCTTACTTTGAGTAAATAGCTCTATCTTAGTTAGCGACACCCCCCATTAAATAAGGAACACATTTTGGCGTCTATAAAAGCCATCCGTGGCATGCACGATATATTGCCATCTGAAACGCCTTTATGGCAGTTTTTTGAAGCACAAGTAAAGTTGGTCTTTGACCAATACGGTTATCAAGAAATTCGTATGCCGATCGCTGAAAAAACTGATCTGTTTTGTCGCTCTATCGGTGAAGCCACTGATGTGGTGGAAAAAGAGATGTACACCTTTGCCGATCGCAATGGTGACAATATGACCTTGAGGCCAGAAGGCACAGCATCTTGTGTGCGCGCGGCTCAAGAGCATGGCTTAACCTATAACCAAGTGCAGCGGCTGTGGTATCACGGCCCTATGTTTCGTTACGAGCGCCCACAAAAAGGGCGTCAGCGGCAGTTTCACCAGTTTGGTGCCGAAGCGTATGGCCTAGATGGCCCCGAGGTCGATGCTGAACTCATTATAATGACTGGGCGGCTGTGGCGTCAGTTAGGTCTGCAAGATGCGGTAACTTTGCAGTTGAACACTTTAGGCAGTGCAGCGGCTCGGGCCACTTATCGCACTGACTTGGTGGCATTTTTGCAAGTGAATATGCACTTGTTAGATGCGGACAGCCAGCGTCGAGTTAGCACTAATCCGCTGCGAGTATTGGACAGTAAAGATGCTAACACTCAAGCGGTACTCGATGGCGCACCTGAATTTTACGGCTATTTAGACGATGATTCTCGAGTACATTTTGAGCGCTTATGTGCATTGTTAGATGCTGCAGGCATTAGTTACGAGCTTAATCCGCGCTTAGTCAGAGGCTTAGACTACTATTGTAAAACAGTATTTGAATGGGTGACTGATAAATTGGGCGCTCAAGGTACCGTATGTGGTGGTGGTCGATACGATGGCATGATCGAGCAGTTAGGTGGCAAGCCTACACCTGCGGTGGGATGGGCCATGGGTGTAGAACGCATGATTTTGTTGTTGCAAGAAATGCAACAAGAACCTGCAGGTCTCGGCCAGCAAGCAGATGTTTACCTTGCTCATATGGGTGCTGCTGCAAGCATGCGCACTATGCAGTTGGCCGAACAATTACGTACCGACATTCCTGGTTTGCGTGTGCTGTGGCACTGTGGTGGTGGTAGTCTCAAAAATCAGATGAAAAAAGCAGACCGTTGTGGTGCTAAACTGGTGCTTATTATGGGTGAAGATGAGTTGACCTTAGGTCAAATTCAAATTAAACCATTACAAGGACAGAGTGAGCAGCGCAGCATATCTTTAGATCAAGTTTTAGCGCATGTCGTGGAACTTACTCAATAAATACTACAAGTAGCATAAAGGAGTTTTTGGTTGTGGCCGAAATGAAGACAGAAGAAGAACAAGTAGAAGCGCTGAAGCGTTGGTGGCAAGAAAATGGCAAATCACTCATACTAACGATTGCCGTGTCTGTGGGTGGTGTGTTGAGTTGGAATGCTTATCAAGACCATCAGACTAACGAGTCAGAATTAGCCAGTGTTTACTTTCAACAGTTAATGACGAGCGCTCCTGCGGGTCAATTGGGAGAAACTGAAATAGCAGAAATACGCTACAACAGTGATCTACTTAAAAAAGAATTTAGTGCCAGTACTTATGCTCAATTTGCAGCACTCATGATTGCTAGGGTTGAAGTTCAAGAAGGTAATTTGGCTGCAGCAACCACTGAGCTAGAGTGGGTCATAGCTCAGCAAGGTGATGTGGAAGTTAGGACTTTAGCCACGCTTCGTTTGGCCAAGTTGCTAGGTGCACAAAATCAATATGATGAAGCGCTAGCTTTATTGGTCGATGCTGACGATGCATGGCAGTTAGGTCGGTTAGAAACCCGAGGTGATTTGTTAGTTGCTCAAGGGGATTTAGATGCTGCGCGTGCAGCGTATACGGAAGCTTCTTTGCTGGCCGTAACCAGTGGTACAAACAATCCATTGTTAGGTCTTAAACTGGACAACCTTGCGCAATAAGTATACTGATGCCTTGGGGTCCAAGATTAATGAGCAGTTTAGGAATGTTAATATGATTGCTAGAGCGTTGAAGCTATTTATTAGCTGTTTAACTTTAATAGTTGTTAGCGCCTGTTCTTCATCTGGCAGCAATCTGCCAGAGCCCACAGCTTTAAATGACATCACACCTCAGTTGCAGCTGGCAGAGCAATGGTCTGTATCTGTGGGAAAAGGAGACAAGAAGAGCACTTCAGTAATGCAGCCTGTGATATCAGAAAATGATATTTTTGCGGCGTCAGGGCAGCACTTAGGATCTTTCAATTTAGAGACGGGCGAAGTTAATTGGAAAATAGACCTTGCTGAGCCACTGACTGCGGGAGTAGGCCACATAAACCAACAGTTATTCGTGGCTACTCAAAGTGGTAAATTAGTTGCGGTGAGTCGTGCTGATGGATCAGTTATCTGGCAGGTAAACACTTCGAGTGAAGCTCTAGCGGCGCCGCAAGCCAATAGCAATATTGTGGTGGTGCAAACAGTTGATGGAAAAGTCAGTGCTTATGCTATTGAAGATGGAAAGTTTCAATGGTCTTATACAGCCAATCTTCCCAGCTTAACCCTGCGTGGCACCAGTACGCCTCTGATTAATGAGCGCTATACCTATGCTGGCTTCGCTAGTGGTCAATTGGTTGCCCTAGATAATGAGCTAGGTGGTGTCGTCTGGCAAAAGAGTATTGGAGCCGCTAAAGGCCGCTCAGAGATCGAGCGCTTAGTGGATGTAGATGGCATGTTAAGTTTGGTGGATGACGTGCTTTTCGTGACTAGCTATCAAGGCAAAATTGCTGCCATTGACGCGTTAACAGGAACCACTATGTGGCAACATCCCCTGTCTAGCGCCACTGGCACAGTGATCGCAGGTGATGCAATTCTTGTCGTTGATGCTGAGGACACCGTGCTGGCCTATGATCGGCAACGAGGCCATGTGCTGTGGCAGAATAGTGACCTTAAATATCGCTCATTGTCTGCCCCTATGGCGTTCGCTGGTCAAGCATTAGTTATTGATGCGCAAGGTTATGCTCATGTGCTCCAGCTTAGTAATGGTGATTTTGTAGGCCGTCAAAAAATGGCGGTTAAAAGCGCTCGGCTTGGCAGTCAACGCTATCAGGATAATATTTTCTTACTCAGCCTCAATGGACGTCTTATGCGTCTAGGCTTGAAATAATTGGTTTATTTATGAATCCCGTAATTGCCCTTGTTGGGCGTCCGAATGTGGGTAAATCCACACTTTTCAACCGCTTAACCCGTTCCCGTGATGCTTTAGTTGCTGATTTCCCAGGGCTCACCCGTGACCGTAAGTACGGTGAAGGTAAAACGGGTGAAAGGGACTATCTTGTCATCGATACCTGTCTCTTATACACATCTCCGAGCCCACGAGACTAGGCATGATCTCG
>OLHR01000187.1_pt1 | contig 22530 bp, 19 predicted proteins | sample 1609291 | NCBI WGS metagenome assembly OLHR01 (sample SAMN05416707, study PRJEB24817) | seawater metagenome | isolation source: Sea water | place: Canada:Atlantic | collected 2013-07 | reverse complement strand
CTGTTATAGCTGCAGCGCGTCGCCTTGATGCGTAAATCTACCAGGCTCTCCCTGACTGCAAACGGAAATTGAAACTGCTTACTTTGACCTCCGACAATAGCACTCCAGTTCTGCGTCACAAAGTTGTCGAAGCCAGCATCAATGACTATCGGCATGCTGGCTTGTGAAACCGGGAATAGAAACTCTTGCGGCTCCGGGTTACCCGCAGCTTTCACGGTCATTATAAGCTGATCCTGTCTCAGCTCGACAGCTATTACCTCTTGAGAGTAAAAATTGTGTTGCACGAAAGATGGCGTCAACGGTCCAGTTGAATAGTTCAGCGCCTTATGTGCGATCAACTCTTGCGCCATATCTCTGTAGAGCACGTCATGCGTCAGCGCATTGTCACTAACACAATGCGTTTCCGTATATAGGGGTACTGAGCTGTCCAGGTCAAAAGCTTCGCCAATGACTCGAACGCTCACCTCTTTTGCATAGGCCTGCTGCGCCACTGTCGACAGGGCCAGAGTGAAGAAGCAGGCAAGGTGACATGCGCTGCGCTTTGCAGGTATCACGGCGCTAGCTCTGGTCCGTGTCGTGCGGCCTGTAGAGCCCTTTCCCGGTTATTTTGGGAAGCTCCATTGCTGCAACCAAGCCAGGCCGGTGTTCTACCACCGCCGGCACTGCATTCACGATAGCTGTCGCCGTTTGAATAACACCTGCTACAGCATGATCGCCATTGCGATCTTCCATATCCATGGATATTTCCATGCGCGGCTCACCCTCGATAATGACCCGATAACCCTTGCCTTTAGGCCAATCGGGCGCGATATCATCGGTGAGTCGCGTCACGTGTTCTAGCACGACGACTTCCCTGCCATCCATAACGCCTCTGACCTCAAAACGCATGGCGCCCGTAGTGCCAGCCTTAAACGTCCCCATACCGTTGTGAATATCTTCTATTAGAGGGAGACGCTCATGTACTTCATAGACTTTATCCAGAGTGATACCTAAACCGGCCGCTACCGAGTGAACCGAGCCACCCCATCCCAAAGAAAGCATGCCCTCTCTAAACAACATGCAGTCATGATCTATCGGATAGCCAAAACCCATCACCTCGCGAATCGTGTGCTCCTGCTCATACGTCGCATAATTGACAATCTCACGCATGCGGATACTGCTCCAGTACTCTGACAATCCGGTAAAAACGAGCGGCATAGTGTCGTTGGCGAAGCCCGGATCAATGCCATTATTAAAGCAGGTAGACTTGCCTTCTTCGCAGGCCGCCTTTAAAGGATCTGCAAGGAATGTAATCCCTGGATTGTGAGGGTACTGCAACATAAACAATGAGCTGGACACCACATTGATACCCTGGCGAAGACATTTTGCCTGATCCTCCGCCGCCTCCATCATGCGCGTCTCTGAGTGGGCGGTATAGATAACGCAGTCAGGTCGAGTCGCTAAGGCTTCATCGACGTTATCTGTAGCCAGAACGCCAGCCAGCTGCTCAAGGCCAATTAACTCACCAACATCGCGACCCGATTTTTCAGGGGAACTGACAATATGCGCAACTAACTCTAGCTCGGGGTGGCCCAGTACTGCCCGCACAGCATAGCTCCCAACATTTCCTGTACCCCATGTAACGACCTTGTATGGCATGAATTTATCTCCTTATAGTCTAATGAATGCACTTATAGAACATCTGCAACAGCAGCGGGCGCTACTGGAGCAATTAAATCTTCAACCCGTTTCTCGAATCTCTGCGACGGATTCGGCCAGCGCTGTCTCCAATGCCGTATACGACATGCCCAACTCATTGATCCCTCGAGAAGGATCAAACAACAGGGAGCCCGCCGCCGTTGTTTTCAATACATCCAACGGCATCATAGGGCGCCTGCCGGTCTTACGAGCGACAATATCCATGCCCATGGCCAGTGGCCACAAAAAGGACTCAGGTATATTCCAGTTTGGCACCGGCACATCAGCGATTCTGCCAATGATTTTGAAATAGTCTCGCGTGGTAGCGCGCTGATTCCCGATAAGATAACTGCGCCCAACAGAATCTTTTTTGATCAACGCTCGTGCAATTGCATCAGCCGCGTCTTTGACATAGACATAGGTGTACGTGGTATCTGCACCAATCAATGCGGGTAGCTTCCCATCCACCGCTCTCTTCACTTCCATGGTCTCTTTGTCATCCCCCGCACCTATGACTGCCGCAAGATGTACGATAGTGAGCGGCAAGCCCTTGTTTTCATACATTGCCCATCCCGCCTGATCGCCCAGATATTTACTTCTCGCATAATTGCTGGGATGCCGACCGGGAGGCGTCTGCTCATTAAAGGGTAGGGTATCCGGCACGCCATAGGCCAGCGGAGTACTCACCTGAACCACTTTTTCTACACCTGCTTCAAGACAGGACTCAAACACATTCGTTGCACCGCGCTCATTGAGAGCATAGAAATGCCTTTTGTTGCGGCTCCAAAATTCGCGATAGCCCGCGATATTCACCACTCCCCAGGCCCCCTTAAAGGCCGCAGATAAGCTTGACTTTCGGGTAATGTCGCCGTAATGGAAGCTGATGTCGGGATCCAAGGCCCGCAATGGAGAGACATCACTGGTGTGGCGAACGAGACATCTAATGCGGTACTTTTTTTCGCTGACAAGACGCTCAACAAAACATCTGCCTACAAAGCCGGTAGCGCCGGTTATGGTGACAATACGCTTGCTAGTGGCCATTTTTCTGGCATCTCCGAGGGCAGTTCACTAAATCCTATATCCTATACGCTCTTGCGCCCGTATCGGATGATTTGGAGGACTTTCCCAGATTTTTGTGATCGGCGCTTTACCGGCGTACGTAGTACCTTCACTATGTGACTTTACACACAGCGATAAGCACAACTATCCGAGCGTTGACATGACAGAGAATCCTTACCTTTCGGAAAACTTTGCGCCAGTGGATACCGAAGTCACCGCCGAGATGCTTAAGGTTAGCGGCCATATACCGCCCGAATTGGCTGGCCAGTTATTACGCATAGGCCCCAACCCTGTGAATCCAGACCCAGCGACGCATCATTGGTTCCTTGGTAACGGTATGGTACACGGCCTTCAGTTGCGCGATGGAAAAGCCGAGTGGTTCCGAAGCCGTTACGTGCGCGATGATGAGATTGTTGCAGTCAAAGGCTGGCCGCCGGTGCAAGGCCCCGAAAATGCATTACAGCTTGGCGGTGGGGTCGCCAATACCAATATTATATTTCATGCTGGAAAAAGACTGGCGCTGGTCGAAGGCGGAAATCTCCCAGTACAGCTGAATTCTTCTCTTGAGACAGTAGCACGCACCAATCTCGGTGGAACCCTGCCAGGCGGGCTGTCTGCACACCCCCACCTTGATGCGGACACTGGCGAATTGCATGCCGCTGTCTATTCTCCACTGTGGAATTATATACAGCATGTGGTCATCAGTGCAGAGGGCGAGGTCATTCGCGCGGTCAATGTCCCTGTTCCGGGACAGCCCATGGTGCATGACTGTATGATCACCAAAAATTACTTCATCCTTCTGGACCTGCCAGTAATACTGGACATGAAGGCTGCAGAGATGGGTGCGAGTCTGCCTTATCGTTGGAGCGCTGAATACGGCGCCAGGGTAGGATTGCTTCCTCGGCACGGAGCGGCAGAGGAAGTCACTTGGCACGAGGTCGACCCATGCTATGTCTTTCATCCAATGAATGGCTATGAGGACGCCATGGGGCGAGTCGTCTTGGATGTATTGCGCCATCCAAAGATGTTTGCAACAGACATGCGTGGACCGAATGAAGGCACTGTGACTCTGGATAGGTGGGTTATTGATCCGCTGAAGACGCGGGTGCAAGAAACTCGGCTCGATGATCAGGGACAAGAATTCCCCCGTATCGCGGAAAGGCTTACCGGTAAACTTTATCGCTATGGGTACACTGTTGCGCTTGATGCTGGGTTTTCCGCAGGTGGACTCATCAAACATGACCTGCAGCAGAGTCGAAAAGAGACCTACAACGAGGGCATGGCAAGGCATTTTATGGAGCCTGTTTTTGTTCCAAGGCAAGACTCGACATCCGAGGATGACGGCTGGCTAATGTCCTTCGTCTATGATGCCGAGCGTGAATCCAGTGACGTCGTCATTCTCGAAGCAAAGGATATGGCTTCCGGCCCCGCCGCCACTATCCACCTGCCAAGACGAGTGCCGTTTGGTTTCCATGGCAACTGGGTCCCCTCAACTGACTAAGAGCGGCTCAACGTTCAGTATAGCGCCTGCGCCAGACGGCAGCGCTTCTTGCATGGCAAGCTTTAGAGTGGCACGAAAGACAAAAAAACAGAGGACATAAACCAATGGACAGTGAACCCAATGTAAAATCAGGCAAGCCGTCTAAGGCCGCACCAGACAATGTGCATCCGCGTCTACCCTGCCGCGGCTGCGGCAGCGATTGCAAAAATTATGCGATTTGCGACGGGCGTCCTTGGAGAACGCTGGCACCAGAAGCATCGGCAGAAAGCAGATAACCCGAATCCGTGCGGGGCGAAGACTGCTCCGCCATGAGCGCTTTTATGCAATCCCCGGAAGCGGGCAGAGATTTTTTTAAGGATGATGCCAGGGCAGTGCCGAGCATCCGCTGATAATAGGGCAAGTGACGTTCGTAAAAAGGAAGATGCGTAGAGATTGAGTCCTGTTCTGCAAGGGCATCGACAAAGCCGTGTATAAACTCTCTGGCTCTAGCCAAGGCATCGGAGTCTTCGGCGAGCTCGTCAATACTCATTTCCCATGTCATATCAATGCGCAACCGACAACTCGCCAAAAATTCTCCAGGGCTACTTTGACCCCACTCAGTGGGTGATATAAGAGACAATGTCCACCCTTTTTCTCCGGTATAGAGGTAGTAGGTGTTCCCCACCACTGGCTTAAAACCAAATCTTGCGGTGAGAATCAGCGAAGAAATCGCATAGTCTCGAAGGAATTCTCCGGCATCTTTGGGCCCAGACACTGTGGGCTGCATCATCGACCAATCCCTTAGGATCGGAACAACGCCTTTCCCCTGCGGATTTGGATTTTTGATCGGCGTAGACATCGGCACGGTCACACTATCTCTGTTGGAAAGACGGGTCATTTAACATGACCGGCTTAAAGCAAGCGGCTTTCATAACACTAGAGAACGCTCTCAATGGCTTTCTTCAGCGCTGGGCTATCAGGCGACGTGCTGCTGTCGAAATGCATGACAACTTTGCCCGTGGAATCGACGACATACTTGTTGAAGTTCCAACTCGGCGCTTCAGTTTGAATATCAAGCTCGCGAAACACCGGATTAGCGTCATCCCCGCGCACATGGGTCGGTGCGAACATCGTGAACGTAACACCGTAATTGACATAGCAAACATTCGCTACCTCTTCCTCATTGTTGGCTTCTTGACGGAAATCATCACTGGCAAATCCAACAACCCTGAGACCTTGATCACGGTACTGGTCATTCAATTCTTGCAAGCCTTTAAATTGCTTTGTATAGCCACAGTGACTGGCAGTGTTGACAATGAGCAGTGGCTGGCCAGGACTCATTTCACACAGATTGATCAACTCTTGTGAGTGTAACTTACGAAGATCATGATTTAGGTATTCAGGGCACCCTGCTACCGCAGCTTCCCCAAAACATAAGGCCGTCGATAGCACTATTGCGCGCATCATAGACATTGCTCTCTTTATCAAATTTTGGCTATCAGCACAGGGGAGACAAATATTGGCTCCCACTGCGTCTCTTTAGCAAATAGACGTACTGCTAGGACCGGCTTTTTTATTGGTGTTCACATCGAACAGATACCAGACGTAGCACCGCGAGAAAATTCCGTTAAGAATCAGTAAGAGGGAAGTCATTATGACTAACCACTCGATCCCGTTTAATTGCGGCTGCATGAATGCCCATAAACCAAAAGCGACGCCAATGAGAAGTCGCACTAAACGCTCGATATTACCTAGATTACGTTCAATCATGATCAGGCCCCGCCTATTGATCCATCTGAATTGGCTAAATATACGCCTAAGCAGCAATTTTGGATTACTTTGCGCCACAAATGAACATTGAGTTGCCTGAAGATAAGCCCCCTATGCACAACAACGCCGCCGGATGCCAGATCCAGCGGCGTTAAGCACAGAGAAATCACACTGGAAGATTAAAGCACCAGCAGATATTGGTTTTACCGCATCAAAGGAAGAAGTCTTGATTGGCCGCGCCCAGTGCCACAGCCCCCATATTACGCGCAAAACCAATAGGGTTATTTGCCACGTGCGCCCTGGCCGTATGAATATCCAAGAAACACTGCTGAATGGCGCTGCCGTGAAACACAGACGAGCCGCCGGCAGAAGAAAACAGCGAATCTACAACACCCATCGACTTTTCTATCACCAGCGAAGCTTGATACCTGTAGAGAATTCTATCGTCCAGAGGAATGACTCCACCATGGTGCATGGTATCCATCATCGCATCGAAGTTCGACAGTAGAATCGTGGTCATCTCTTCAATGCTGTTTTTAGCCTCAGCAATTCGCACCTGCGTGCCAGTATCCTGCGCCAGCTTCGTAATATCACCACTGGCCTTCCCCTTGACCAATTCCGTGTAAAGGGACAGGGCGTGCCTTGCAGCGCCTATAGCAGGTGTGGAAACCACTCGAATAAATAATTGTGCCCACGGCAGATGGTACAAAGGCGCGCTATCGTGAGTCACTCCGGGGTTAGTCCCTTCAAACCCATCGGTTTGTTTATGGGTGCGGTAATCAGGCACAAAAACATCTTCCACCACAATGTCGTTGGATCCAGTACCCGTGAGGCCCATAGAATTCCAGGTATCTTCAATACGGTAATCGCTCTTGGGAAGGAGGAATGTACGGTACGTGCCGTCCGGTAAAATGCCGCCCAGCAGCACCCAAGTACAGTGATCACACCCGCTGCTCCAGCCCCAGCGGCCACTGAATCGAAAACCACCGTCCGCGTTTTCAACCTTGCCCATCGGCGCATAAGAGGACGAGACCCGAGTATGAATGTCTTTCCCCCATACATCCTCTTGAGCCCGGGGATCCATGAGCGCAATTTGGAAGGCGTGCACAGCGACGATGCCGCTAGCCCAGGCCGTGGACATGCAACTTTCACCAATAGACATTTGCATACGGAAGAAATCCTGAGGATTGAGCTCGTAGCCCCCCCATCGCGCCGGCTGCAGCGCGAGGAAAAACCCTGCTTTTTTGAGGGCATCAATATTTTCCACGGGCACACGCCGATCCTCAAGTGCCTTGCCGGTGTTGGCTCGCAGCAGCGGATGCAGAGACTCCACTCTTTGCAGCATAGCGGCCCCTTCGTCAGCGACGCGGAGCGCTTCAGTATCTACAGATATGTTCATGGTTCTTCTCCGATTATTTAAATCTGTGTCCTAGATTACCCCTTAAGAATAAAGGCACATCCCCTGTATGGGGGAAAGCGGCTCATTCAAATCGGGATCCGCTGTTTTAGAAGCCTGCCTAATAACCCCTACTGCGCGCTCGCATCCCATAACACCTCGGGAGGCAAATGAGTTTTAGCATAAGCCATGCGCTTAAAGGTGACCGCTTGACAATAAGTGTCCAAACCGCTGAGTGCAACAGTGCCCGCACTCACCAAATCGAGGGCGCCATCTTCGGCCATGCACCCAGCCGGCAGATCCGCCAGCACCACCTCGCCTATGACCAGATTGGTGCCATTTATCGCCAGCTCATGATGTTCTCGCAGCGATAGGCCTAATTTGATACCGGCCTCGGCCACCATCGGCGCGCCAAAACCCGCATGCCAGACTGGCGAAAGACCCGTGGCGTCAAATTCAGACAGATCCTCAGGGTACCGTGCTGCCGTCTGGTGACCCTGCTCCACAATGGATGACGTAACATGATTGAGGCTGTAGCAACCGCTGTCTAAAATATTGGCAAGTGTCTGGTGATCATCACTACTGGGCCTAATAATGAGTGCCAGCAGTGGAGGACTTGATCCCAAATGCACGGCTGAGCTCATAATCGCTAGATTGGTCTGGCCCTTTGCGTTCACGGTGCCTACCAAATTTGCAGATTTAAACCCCGATACCGAATTCATAAACGCCGCCCGGTGGCGCGGATCCATTGCCTTGATATCTGATGATTGGAATTGCATTGTATTCTCCTGATCACTGCATACGGACGACTCTACTATTTGGACCATGTGGCGGGACATCTCCGTTACATTATGATCAAGTCAGCTGACGACCTGCAGAATCGCTAGTCAATATAGACAAACCTCGGCTGCTGCTTTCCATCTCGATCAACCGCTTCGAGAAACATCGACAGCGGTCGAATCCACAGCCCTCCCTCTCCGTAGAGTGGCGTATACACCACAAGCTGCTCGCCTGTCTCGGAATGTGTGGCGATGCCCTGCACCTGATACTCACCCCCTTTGAAGTGTCGATATTTTCCCGGTCTCAGCACCGCCGCGCCGTCTCGCCCCGAATCGTCCGCGTCAGACTCCACTCAGACTGGTTCGAAAATCAGTACTGGAATGGTCCGCACGCCCTCTGTGCGAGCGCGATAGTCTTTATAGTCCGGATACATCGCTTCCAGCAGAGGCCAAAGCGTCGCTTCTTCCTCGACGTTGGCCTCGCGCATGCGATAGGTTTTCTTTTCCGTACGTACCTGAATGTCGACAGTGCTGGCTGCCACCACGTTGTGGTACCAGATCGGCAATTTGGACATCCCTCCCTTCGAAGCCGTCATCACGACATTGTCACCGTGTTTCAAAAACAGCAATGGGACTTTCCGAACGGCGCCGGTTTTGCGCCCAACGGTGGTCAAAATAGCAACTGGGCCGCCTAAAAAGGTGTTCCATAGACGCCCACCAGTGAGTTCATAGACGGTTGTCTGCCAGCGACCAACCTTGTTAATGATCCAGCTGCCGATTTTTTCTTGCTTTGGGGTAAAGGGCTGAATAGTGTCTGTCATTCGGGTAGTCCTTATAGACGATAAACTGCGATCATAACGTAACCCTTGGTATATACCAGATGGGGAGACGCAAGGCACGCTAGAAAATCACTTTTTTCGTTCAACAGATTCAGTAATTCACCCATCGCGCACAAATGCGCCCGTTAACGACTAGCGCGGATCCAGGGCTATATTATTCTTCTTGCCCGTCACCGCGCTCACCCGCGACAGAAGCGCCCCACTATTTATGAGGCCCTCTTGCGCCGCATGATAACGGGTATAACATGGGACACTCGTGACGGACTCGAAAACCATTACTGCGATTTCGGGAAAAGAAGAATATGAAAAAACTGCTCATCACGCTGGGGTTACTTCCCATCGTCCTGGGGCTGCTGCTGGCAGCCCTCATCGGGGTCGCCATACAGCAGGATAAAATGTCCAAATCTGATCTGCGCTTTCTGGTCGACCTTGGGAAGCGCCATGGGCCAGGTGCGATCGTCGACGTCATCACAAGACAGGTTTACGGGGTGGATTCCGCTTCCGGCGCTGACCCGTCTTATGGCAGGACACAAATCGCAGGGCGTGGCCATGCACCCTGGGTACTCCGCGGCAATCTTGATGGTCGTCCTCGAATGCTGCAGTTTGCTCTCGCGCCCAGACTATGGGCGGCTTATGACACACAAAAACAATCGCTCTATCAGGCTTGGGAGGGTGATGTATTGTTCGAGGGTGCAGCCTACGATTACCAGCATGGACCGCAACCCATCAGCCAAGGCGCGTGGTACTTTCGCGACACTGAGGGCGCCAAATGGTTTATCGAATTCGAGGGAGAGGATATACCCGCGACCGTGAAATATCTCGGTCACGAATATGGCGCAGGACAAGAAACTGCTGCCATGCGTTTTGCACTCTCGGCAGGAGACTATCGTCTGGAGTTAACAGAACAACCTGAAGTTACCGAACGTGATGGCGTGCGCCACCTCTCGCGACACTTTAGACGAATCGATAGTCAGGCAGAGGTTAAAGCGGGATTTCGCAGCGGCAACGGAGAGCGTTATCTTGCACAGTCGACATTAGAACTACCACTCAAGGCCACCACATCCATTGCCGCACAAAAATCGCTCGACCTTAGTCCCAGTGCGACAGACACTGAACTGGTGCAAGGCAAGGTGGTCATAGACAGCAGTGACTGTATGGGGTGCCATGCGCTTAATCATAAAGTGACCGGTCCTGCATGGACACAGATTGCCGACAAATTCAGGGGTAAGGCGCAGCGGACGGTCAGAGCATCGTTAACTCAACGCGTACTCGAGGGCAGCGTTGGCCAATGGGGAAAAGTACCTATGCCGGCCCATCCGCAACTGTCTCACGATGAGGCTGCTGCCGCGGTCGTCTATATTCTGAGCGTGCCTGAGCAGCGGGCCGAGCGGAATCTGCCTAAAGATGGGATTGGCCGCCCCTATATCGCCACACTGGATTACGATGTGCTGCCTCGGCTCGCATCGCAACATCCTTCCTTCCGGTTAGAGAATCTAGCACCTGAAGGTTTTGAGCCCAAAGTCGGGGGGCTAGCCTTTCGCGATGACGGCAAGCTAGTAGTGGCTAGTTGGGACAAAGACGGTGCGGTATTCCTGATTGACCCCAAGGCAGACCGAAAGTCGAAGGTGCAGCGTGTTGCCGAGGGGCTGCACGAGCCGCTAGGCTTAACCATTGTGGACGATCGGCTATTCGTGTTGCAAAAGCAGGAATTGACGGAACTGATCGACAACAATAGCGACGGCGTGATCGACCGTTATCGGACGGTCAGCTATGACTGGCCCAGCAGCACTAACTTCCACTCCTTCGCCTTTGGCCTTCTGCACATAGACGACTACTTCTACTTCCTGTTGTCGATCTGCATCCTGCCTGGTGGTGCCAGTTGCCCCGACCAACTTCCAACACAGGGTAAATTACTGCGCGTAGACAAGGCTGGGAAAGTGGAAACTTACGCTTCCGGCTTCCGCACGCCCAACGGCATTGCGCTGGGGCCGAATGACGACATTTACGTCACCGACAATCAGGGTGACTGGCTGCCCTCAAGCAAGGTCATTCAGGTCAGCGAGGGCGAGTTTTACGGCTCCAGAACAGTGCCGGATGCGGGCCTGATCAGACGGGAAGAAACCCCTCCTACCGTTTGGTTGCCGCAGGATGAAGTCGGTAATTCACCGACACAACCGCTGCTGCTGACGGAGGGACCGTATGCCGGACAAATGATCCATGGCGACGTATATAACGGTGGCATCAAGCGGCTATTTTTGGAAACCGTCGATGGACGGCAACAGGGCGCTGCATTCCACTTCAGCGGAGGATTTCAGGGCGGTGTTAACCGGCTGGCGCGCGGCCCAGATGGCGCCATATACCTGGGCGAGGTGGGTAACCCGCCCAACTGGGGCGAGCACGACAAACTCTGGCACGGCTTGGAGCGTATGATTTGGATCGACAATATCGCTTTCGAAATAGTGGCGATGAAGGCCCAGGACGATGGCTTTCTTATCGAACTAACGCAACCGCTGGCAGCTGATCAGAAAGTATTGCCCTCGGATGTACTCGTAAAGCAGTGGTTCTATCACCCCGACGAGCAGTATGGCGGCCCTAAGTACGATGAAACCGTGCTGACGGTCTCCACTCTAGAAGTCGCCACTGATCGGCGCAGTCTGCGCTTGAAGATTCCAGGTCTGAAGGCGGGATATGTTATTTACCTGCGACTCGACGATCGGCTTCGCTCCGACGCTAGCACGTCACTTTGGACCGCGGAAGCGTGGTACACACTGAATGTAATTCCTCAAAGCGTCTCCGCCGCATCGGTAAGCGCGATAGCCGAAGACGGCTGGCGAGATATCTTTGATGGCGAAACACTCGCGGGGTGGCGCAACTATGGGGGCGATGCCAATGCTGTGCGCAAATGGGAAGCGCAGGATGGCACACTGGCTCTGTTGCAGAGTGGGCCCTTCCCAATGTGGGATATGATCAAAAGCGCCGTCTTCGGCGGCCCTGGCGGCGACCTCGTTTATTATCGTGAGACATTTCAAAATTTCGAGCTCAGTCTGCAATGGAAGATTTCCCCTGGGGGTAACAGCGGCATTTTCTATCTCGTGAAAGATGAAACGGAGAATGTCTCTTGGCGCACCGGCATTGAAATGCAGGTACTGGACAACGAAAGCCATCGCGATGGAAAGATCAAGACCCACAGAGCAGGCGGCGTCTACGGTATGGTAGCCGCTGATCCTGAGACCGTGCGAGCACCAGGCGAATGGAATGATGTACTACTTCGGGTAAAGGACAATCACATCGAGCACTGGCTAAACGGGGTTAAAGTCGTCAGTATTGAGCGCGGTAGCGATGAATGGAACGCGTTGGCTGCGGCCAGCAAATTCGCGGACATGCCCGGCTATGGGAAATTCGAAGAGGGCTATCTCGTACTGCAGGATCATGGCGATCCTGTCTGGTATCGTAATATTCGTGTGCGTGATCTTTAAAGTAAGAGAACGGGGCCCCCATTTGTCATTTCAACCCCAGTTCGCAAAAGATTGTCCGAGCCGAGGACGCGCCACAGACGAATCAAGCTCCCAAGAGCGCAGGCTATACAACAACGAGTTCAATGGCTTACCTAATTCGCTGAGGCAAACGCCATTGGGATCCTCGACATTTAACGTCCCCGGAGCAAATTCAGAGAGTTTTGGAGCATGCTGCTCCCAGTCATCTCGGTGGCCTTCTTCACGGGCAACAAGAATCGTGTCCCACCATGCGGAAAAATCGTGCCCTAACTCCAGCAAATCTGGAAATTGGCGATCGGCGGCGGGCAATTGAGCATGTTGCACAGCCAGCACAGTGCGCAACGCAGAGTCATCATTCATGCCTACATGATCGACCATGTAACGTTGCACCTCGTTAATGTAGAGGCCCCAGGAACCTGGCGGTGCCATATATTCTTCCAGCGTACTGAGCAAGGTAGATATGACTGGCCATTTTCCAGGATTTTTACGCGCCTCCTTCTGCACGCTGTCATAAAACTCGACTTCTCCAATGCCTTTTTCGCTGCGAATAAAGCGAGCCACGTAGCGCAGCAAGCCGTAACTATCGAAGAGGTAATACGCTATTTTAAGTCGATTCATACCTTCCCACTCTTCACGCGTGTAGGAAGCGGTCTCTTTCAGCATTTCGCCCGGCGCCGCAACAATGGCGTGCTCTTTACGATAAGCCGGATCATTCATTGGGCTATTGGGTAAAAGCGTTGTGTTGTTCAGCATCGCACGAACGTCACGGTTTGTGCACTGCTGCAGGTCGTTATGAAAGGCGGCTGATGTTGCACCGGGCAGCCCAACCATTATTTCTACAGCCAGCGGCAAATCTGCACGGCGGAACTCAGTTGCAAGTTCGTTATACTTATCGAGCTTAATATTAGCCCGGTCGATAACTTGCAGTGTGGTTTCGTCCATGGATTGCAGCGATACTTTTCCTTCGGTAAGAATCCCAGCTTCCGCCATTATCCGAATGATATCACGCAAATACTTCACCTGGTTTTTGGCGTAATTGATACCAACTGAACGGGGATAACCATAGCTGCTCTTCAGTTCAGCAATTTTCTCAGTGATAGCCACATCGCGCGCTAGCATGCCAAAGTTTGCGTCGGCTATGGAGGCGTCTTGAATCTGATTTTTAGCAGACCATTCTAGTTCGGCATACACGCGGTCAAGTTCAAATCTTCGCACCTTAGATAATGTCGCGGAACCCCAGTCGCAAAACGTACACCCGTAAGGGCAACCGCGATTGGTCTCGATTACGGCACCCGCGCTGACAGAGCCAAACTCGTCAAATAGTCCAGTAAGATAGGGGGACGGAATAGTGTTGAGGTCAGCAATGCGATCTCGGTTACCCGTGCGAACAACGCCAGTAGCACCGCGGTAGGTAAGCCCTTCGACATCCTTGAGAACGTCGAGACCTCCCGCGTTTTCGATGTCAAGCTTATCCAGAATATCCGAGAAAGTTAGCTCACCTTCGCCGCGAACCGCAATATCTACATGAGGGTTGTCGAGGAAAAATTGCTCGCAGTCTTTTTCATAAGAGGGAGTGCTGGGCCCACCGTGGATAGTAATATTTGCTGGATTAACCGCCTTCACTGCGGCAGAAAGACGCAGGCTATCTTCTACGGTCCAAAGGTAGTTAGAAAAAATAAACACACCGGGTGTAATGCCACGCTCTACAATGCGAGATTCGTCGATTAAAAACATAGGAACAAAATCGTAACGGTCATTGAGCCGCCCGCCCTGATATTCCTTCGCGTAGGCCACTAGCAGGCCAAGCGATGCCGGTGCAGTGCCTGCCTGAGTGTTAACCGGCACCACCTGTACAAGGTTTTTGCCACTGTCAATTGCCTTTTCATCGTGTTTTACAACTCTGGCATCTACCATCGCCTGCACTTTGGCGGCATCCACTCGCACTGCCAAGACAGGCTTTTCATGCTCCTTTTTTTCGGGAGGCTGGGAAAATAAATTAGCGCCAGCCAGGCGAGCAACGAGCATATCAAAATCCTCGGAGTTAAGGCTCTCGTAAACCTCTTGCATCATATACAATTCTTTGGCAGCTGAGACAGACGTAGCCTCTGTAAAAATTGCCGTCGCGGTGACCTCAGCCAAACTGAGCTTCAGCAGCAATGTACCTTCATGGTTGTACCAAAGATATTTGCCACCCTGACAAATCAGGCTAGTGGGCGTAGCAATGATCACCTCGCTAAAGTTGACTGTTCCTGTAACGCCGTCGTCTTCACCTGTAAAACGATTTTGGGGCTGGGAATCGGTAAGACAGCCGGCAGAGCGTAGTTCATTAATAAAACTATTAAGGCCAGCACGCTGCCCGTTGCTCTTGGCTACTATGTCGCTGACAAGTTCATCCAGCTCGCCGTTGAAGCCTCGATTAAAAGCATCAATGAGCATAAGCCGAGCGGGACTAACGCGTTTAAGTAACCCGGGCAGTTGTGAAAAGATGTATGACTGACGCTTCTCCCCCATGGTGATGAAGAATCCGGGCGAAAGATAAACAGTTTGTATTGTCATAGTTTTATTACCACGCAGCCATTTACTCTGTTATTTGTCTTCGCCGCAAGTCGTCCAAGCGTCAACCAAAAAAATCGCAGCCCACAGTGTGGGACATACTAGAACGCTATTTCTTCGACATGACCTCTGCCGCACTTGCTGCCAAAACATTTTTTACGATCTAGTGTAGTTTCCATTATTAGTGTTTTATTTGATACCCATAAGATAACGATTCATCCTTACAAATTACATGGGCAAGTATTCTTGAAATGATGGGTATATTGTGTATTGTGCGGCACTGAAAGGATTATTCTAAGTATAGAGATTAACCTCGTTTACAGCATTTCCGTAAAAACAAGGTATCCAAGACGCGCGATGACAAGCTAAGCGAAAGGTATTGATCATGAGCCTATGCAAGCACAGACTCTCTGCGATAGAATTCATTCTCCCATCACAAATTTAGTGTTTGTAAATTAGAGCCGCATTATCCAAACTAGCACCGCGCTTGAGACTGCAATAACACCACGTCGACTAGGAGAATATTACATGGCAATATCCACCATCGTATTCTGGCTGACCTTGCTGTGCTTGGCGATCTATTCCATCGCCATCTACAACACACTGGTGACACTCAAAAATCGTTATCTCAACGCCTTTGCGCAAATTGAGGTACAGCTCAAACGGCGTTACGACCTGATACCCAATCTGGTGGAAACGGCTAAAGCCTACATGGCGCACGAACGTGAAACACTAGAGGCTGTCATCAACGCCCGCAACGATGCGGCGGCGATTCTGAAGGCGATGGGCAATGGCAATCTGAGCAAAGTTGAATTGGGAAAATTGGCCTCTGCCGAAGGCACACTGAGCGGTGCCTTGGGCAAACTCGATGTCACTATGGAAGCCTACCCGGATCTGAAAGCGAACGAAAACATGATGCAGGTTTCTGAGGAACTCATCACCACGGAAAATCGTGTCGCCTTTGCGCGACAGGGCTTTAATGATGCCGTTATGGCTTACAACAGCTACCGTCAAAGCTTCCCGCCCGTAGTGCTCGCCGGGAAATTCGGCCACCCGGAGGATGCCTCGTTGTTGAACTTCGACGACTCCGCTCAAATACAGGCCGCACCGCAGGTCACGTTCTAACCTACTGATCAGCAGATCCCATGGATTTCTTTGCGCAACAGGACCTCGCCCGGCGTAATACGCGAATGTTGGTGCTGTTTTTCCTGCTTGCGATCCTGCTGCTGGTCATTCTTACCAACGCCGCAGTTGCGGCATTCCTGTTTTTCAGCCAAAACTACAATGCTTACAGTGGCAACCAGAAAGGAATGGCCGACTTTCTGTCCTACTTTAGCTGGACACGTTTCGGGAATATTGGTTTGCTAATAACCACCACCGTCGCACTGGTTGTACTAATCAAGTGGATAGCATTGTCTACCGGTGGCAAGGCCGTCGCCGAAAGTATGGGTGGCACACGAATTCTGTCACAATCGAGGGATGCCTCTGAGCGACGTTGTCTCAATGTTGTTGAAGAGATGGCGCTAGCCGCGAATATGCCCGTGCCGCCGTTGTATGTGTTGAACGGCGAACGAGGTATTAATGCCTTCGCCGCAGGCATAAGCCCAGCCGATGCTGTGGTGACAGTCACCCGGGGGACCATCGAGCATCTTAAACGCCATGAATTGCAGGGCGTGATCGCCCACGAATTCAGTCACATACTCAACGGCGATATGCGCCTCAACATTCGTCTCGCCGCCCTCTTAAAAGGCATCACCTTCATCGGCGATGTAGGCTATGTTCTGCTGCGCACCAGCCGGGTGCGCACGGGGGCGAGCGCTCGCAGCGGCAAACTCAGTGGAGGCTTAACCCTCGCCGGTCTTGCCCTGTGGCTCTTAGGGTGGCTGGGCGGCGTTGCAGCGGACTTTATTAAGGCAGCAATTTCAAGACAAAAAGAATATCTGGCGGACGCCAGCGCCGTACAATTTACCCGCAGTTCCGATGGTATAGGCGATGCGCTGAAAGTGATTGGCGGCTACAGACCCGGCACCTTAGTTCACGCCGCTCGCGCCAGCGAGATGTCACATATTTTTTTCGGGCAGATCGAGCACAGCTTGTGGCAGGCCTTTGCCACCCATCCACCACTGCATAAGCGCATTGAGCGGGTGAATCCGCAATGGGACGGGCGGTACATTGAGCGCGAGACAGTGCGCTACGCGCAGCAACCTTCTGAGTCGACAGCAGCAGAGGCGGGCGTCGGGCGATCCGCCCTCGTTGCAGCCGCTATCGTCGGGGCGCTTGCTGACGAACCCATATATGAACATCTGTTAGAGGATGCAGACTTTGAAGCTGGCCCCGACCAGCTGGATCAGGAGGCTGCCAGGAAGCAGACAATCCCGCTGGTCTTTGTACAGCATAGCCACGAGCCTTTAGGTGCACATGCGCTGGTCTATTCTCTGCTGATAGGTGAACAGAAGCCGCTGCAACAGGCCCAATTAAACATCATCACCGCTGCGGGAATAACTGGGCTAAACACCCTAGTCAACACACTTCACCCTGGCGTCCGTGCACTGGATGCCTCACATCGGCTGCCCCTACTGGAGATGTGTGTGCCTGCACTGAAGTCTATATCCGCCGAGCAATATCAGACATTCAAGGACACCCTAGTCAAGCTGATCCGAGCCGATCATCAAATAGAATTGCACGAATGGTGCTTATTCCAATTAGTGCGGCACTACCTGGAACCGGAATTCATCCGCGTTAAACCCAGCCGAGCACGCTATCGCAGGCTGCAAACGGTAGCCAACTCGATACGAACCGTGTTGTCAATGATCGCCCATGAAGGCGACGGTGAATCACATGCGCTATTCCGCCTGAGTGCCAATACCCTCGGTTTCACCGATATGACCATTATGACTCGGGAACACGCCAGCGTTGAGGCCTTCGGGCTAGCGGTGCATAAATTAGCAGACTGTTACCCCCTGCAGAAGCCACGCTTATTAAAAGCCATGACCCTCGCCGCCAGCAGCGATGGCGCACTCAACCCAACGGAACGAGATATTCTCGTCAGCGTGGCCGCGGTGATGGATTGCCCCACTCCCTCGCCCATTGCGTAGGGTTAAGGGCACGCCTGAACGGCCTTGTGAGTGCACCACACAGGCTCACCTGAAACGCCATAAAACGAAAAAGTAGCATTGCTGGCAAAGTCTGCGGCACGGTCGCAAGAGCGCTTCGACATTTGACTCTCAAGGTCCCAGCGTTTTATTCTGCACCCGTTAGAAACCCCAGACTAAACGTAAGGAATCTCCATGACCAACGAACGGCCCTACAGCTCTATCATTGTCGACGGTGTTGAGCAGGCACCGAGTCGCGCGATGCTTTACCCTACCGGATTCAAGCGCGAAGATTTCAATAAGCCACAGATCGGTATCGCCTCCACTTGGAGCATGGTGACCCCCTGCAATATGCACATCAACGAACTGGCTGACGCCGCGGCTGCGGGGGCCGATGAGGCGGGCGCCAAATCGGTATTGTTTAACACCATTACCGTGTCAGATGGCATTTCCATGGGCACACCGGGCATGCGTTATTCATTGGTATCACGTGAGGTGATTGCAGATTCGATCGAGACCGTGGTCGGCGCGCAGGGATTTGACGGATTTGTGACCATCGGTGGCTGCGATAAGAATATGCCGGCCTGTGGAATTGCTATGGCACGAATGGATCGCCCCAGTGTTTTTGTATATGGAGGCACGATTCTACCGGGTGCCGAGCGACGCGATATAGTTTCCGTGTTTGAAGCGGTAGGCGGGCACGCCGCTGGCAGGGTATCGGACATTGAATTGACCGAGATTGAAACCACTGCCATCCCTGGACCTGGCTCCTGCGGTGGAATGTATACCGCCAACACGATGGCCTCTGCGATGGAAGCACTCGGTCTATCGCTGCCGGGCAGTTCGGCTCAAAACGCCATCAGTGAAGATAAAAAACAGGACAGCTACAACGCCGGAGCCGCGGTTCGAAATCTTATCAAACTGGGCCTCAAACCCAGTGACATGCTGAGCCGCGAGGCCTTTGAAAATGCCATCACGATTACCATCGCACTCGAGGGGTCTACCAACGCGGTGCTGCATCTAATCGCCATCGCCCACGCCGCCAATATTCCGCTGTCTCTGGACGATTTTAGTCGCGTCGGCAAACGTGTTCCCGTGTTGGCTGATATGCGCCCTGCCGGACAGTATGCAATGAGTGAATTGATCGCGATAGGCGGCATTCTGCCGCTGATGAAAATGTTACTTCAAGAGGGTCTATTACACGGTGACTGCATGACTGTGACCGGGAAAACGCTGGCGGATAACCTCGCGGTTGTCGAGGATTATCCCGCCGGCCAAAAAATTATTCGCCCACTGTCAGACCCCATTAAAAAAGACAGCCACCTAGTCATACTGCGCGGCAATCTGGCACCGGAAGGCGCGGTCGCTAAAATCACCGGGCATGAAGGTCTAACCTTCACCGGGACTGCGCGCTGTTTCCAGGGAGAGGAGGCGGCAATGGCCGCAATTATGGCTGGCCATATTGTGGCGGGTGACGTGGTGATCGTTCGTTACGAAGGCCCCAAGGGCGGGCCGGGCATGCGCGAAATGCTGAGCCCCACCAGTGCCATCAATGGCCGTGGTCTCTCTCAGGAGGTGGCGCTGCTCACTGATGGACGATTTTCCGGGGGGTCAAGAGGATTTGTGATCGGGCATGTCACGCCAGAGGCTCATCTGGGTGGCCCTATCGCACTGGTGCAGGACGGCGACAAAATAACAGTTGACGCAGAGAGTGCCGAGATTACTCTGCATGTCGACGATACGGAATTGGCAACTCGCCGCGCTGCATGGACCGCACCTGCGCCCTATGCAACACGCGGCACACTGGCCAAGTATGCCAAACTCGTCAGCTCAGCCAGTGAAGGCGCTGTCACCGACAAATACTTAGAGGTGTAATGGGGCGCCTATCTCAATCGACACGATTACTAACCGCCGCATGCGCATCCGAGAATTACGACCCTGCGCTATTTATGTTGTCGTGAGCCATTTAGGTTTGAGTTGCATTTATTACAGCTGGAACGTATAAAAACCCTAAGAATATTCTATCGAGGCAAGCTACTGAATTATGGACAAGCTATTCGATTTTTTTAAGGCCTATGATATTTCATTATCACAGCTACTCATTGTCGCACTAATTTTTTTTGTGACCATAGCGGTATACCTAGGAGTTCGCTTTTTTTTTCAACGCTATGAAAAATCAATACACCACTCTCAAACGGTTAAGATTTTATTTTATCTATCCTTTGATAAACCATTACAACTGGCGACCATTGTTATTGGTTTCTACTTTATAGCCATGCATGTTTTGACCTGGTTTAGATTCACCAGTTTTTTCGATCAAGTTGTGACACCCGGGGTTAATATCGCGTTGGCGCTTTGTTTTTTTATGCTGATGAATACATTTCTATCACGATTGAAAGGCTATTCGATAACCAAAACAACGCGAACAGATGGCGGATATGACAACTTCGCAAAAATTGAGCAAATACATAAACTAGGCCAAGTGCTGACGGTTGCCATTATGGTTTTTATCCTTGCTTCAATTCTTGGACTTAAAGTTTCGCAGGGTATCGCTTACTTAGGCGGGGGAATGGCAATTCTCGCACTGGTCTTTAAAGACACCCTTTCGAGCGTTTTTGGTGGTCTCATTATTTATTTGGATAGTCCTTATGCGGTGGGCGATTGGATTTACACGATAGACGGTACAATTCAAGGCACCGTTGAAAAAATCAGTTGGCGTCTAACGCATATTCGGACGTTTGATAAAAGATTGATTTTTACGCCGAATAATATCTTAATTACACAAGCAGTCGTCAATGCCTCAAGGATGTCAAATCGTAGAATATTGCAATACATCGGCCTGAGATATGACGATTTTGACAAGTTTGAAGCTATCCAAAAAGACATTTATACCTATCTTGGTGAGCACCCAGACATTGACCAAAATTGCTTAACCCTCGTCAACGTGGTGAATGGCAGTACCGATATGGGTTCTACGACAGAAGGGTTTTTCGGAGGGTCTTCTCTAAACTTTTCAGTCTATACCTTTACGAAAGTGACCAACTGGTTAAAATTTCAAGCCATTCAGGACAAAATCATGATGGATATAGGGCGAATTATTTATCGCCATGACGCTGAAATTGCCTTCACCACGATGACCTTAGATATCCCAAAGGCTGATATCGAACCCATCCCTCAAGCCGCTCAATAGTGTGGAAACTTACATCAGGCCGAACATAAATCTCGCCAGAAAAGAGAACCGCATCTGCACTGAACCGGTATCGCATAAAAAGCTGAGCAATACGGTTGACAATGGCTTCACAGCCAACCGGCTAGGCGCAAAAGACTCACAACACAACATTAAGGGGTTTTACAATCCCCGAAAATCTGAGCCTAGATAGTGCTATAAGCAAAACCGAGCGCCGAAGGGCGTCTATGCACTAACTGATTTAGTCGTCATTGTCGCTCATAATGGCGTTAGTTTGCTGCTGATCTTTCTCGAGCTGTTGCTGTTGTGCGTCCGCCTGCAGCTTCAGCTGACGCTCTTGCTCTTCGCGTTGCTGCTGAGACTGTCGGGCTTGCTGCTCGGCTTCGTCTTCGTTCCGCTGGAGACGTTCTTCACCGCTACTGACTTCTTCTGCCGATTGCTCAGGAGCGCCATACGCCTGAGCGCCTACCTGTGTTGCTGACAGTGCTGCTACCATGGCTGCCGCTGCTACGATTTTCTTGATCATGTTGTCATCCTATTTAAGGTATTTTGCTGCGCCAAGTGTAGCCTACTTTTAACCTGTTGCAAAAATGATCGCTGCAAAGGGCTTTTTAGTGACCCTAAAGTAGAGCGACAACAACGCTTTTTGTGGGGTCTATTCGTTCGTTTATAAGCGACCACCCCATCTATGGGGGACATGTCTGGCGTCAAGCGCCTCACGTAAATCACTTTGAGAAAAAAGCTGGCTTTGCGATTGATACGTCACCTGTCGCTAAAAACCTGAGTGTAGCAGCATGCGATGTTATTGATCTGACCGAACTTATGCAGGACGACGGATATTTGGAGTGTGATGCACCACCCGGTAATTGGGTTGTACTACGAATGGGGTACTCGCTGACCGGAAGCATGAACCACGCAGCATCCAGAGAAGGTACTGGCTTGGAGGTTGATAAGCTCAATCGTCGCCATGTCCAGCAATATTTGGATAGCTATCTGCAATCTTATGAGGCTATTTTGGGTCCGAAGTTGATTGGAAAGCGTGGCCTGAACGCGTTCATGACCGATAGCTTCGAAGTGGGCCTGAAAAATTGGACGGACGATATCTTGCTGCAATTTGAGCGGTTACGTGATTATGATCCACGACCCTGGCTGCCAAGCTTAACCGGCATTGTGGTTGAAAGTGCAGAGTAAAGTGATAAATTTC
>OLHR01000179.1_pt1 | contig 23014 bp, 19 predicted proteins | sample 1609291 | NCBI WGS metagenome assembly OLHR01 (sample SAMN05416707, study PRJEB24817) | seawater metagenome | isolation source: Sea water | place: Canada:Atlantic | collected 2013-07 | reverse complement strand
AGAATACGGAAATCTAACAAGCTGCTGCCGTCGGTGCAGTTCAGCGCACTGTTGGCTATCGGGTCCGCCATAGGTAGCAGTTCATCGGGTGCCTGCTGATACGGGGTGTGAATAGCGTTGTAGCTAACGGTAGCCATCCAGGGCTTCGACCCCTGCTGCTGTTCTTTAATCCAGCCGATTGCGGCGTCAGTTGTCTGGGTTGTGGCATAGGTCCTATTAATATCTGACACAACCAAGGTCGGAGCGTCTGCAGTCCCAGCGTGGTACTCGGTGCTGTCGATGACGGTATGCGGCCAGTTGTAGTAACCGTTGTCGATCTCGAAATCGAGGTCAGTCGGCGGCTCGGTCTGACAATTTGCACCCCGCAGAAATAGGCCCCCATCCTCCATACACTTCCTACCAGGTGCCGGGTACTTTGAATCAGGCACCAGTAATGAACAGAGACTCTCCGCTTGTGGCGCAGTATCCATGGTATAACATGCACCCGCTTCATATGCAGGATCAAAACCGCAAGAGAATTTCTCTCTTCCCACTGCCAAGCCACCCCCCGTCTCATCGATACCAGGCGGAGCTGCATAAATGTTGCCATCATAGTAGTCCCAGCCGGCGAATCCTGGTGCTAGGCTTCCAAAGGGATTATTTGCGGGACCTCCGAGATGATACTTGCCGAACAGACCGCTCGTATAACCTGCTGCGCGCATCACCATTGGCGTGGTTGTCTCAAAAGCTGACAACAGGCTATTCGCAAGATCTTCGTCCAAAATCGCAGCATAAACGCTGGTTCGCAGCGGGTAGCGCCCAGTGAACATAGACACACGGGCCGCTGAACACTCTGGCGCAGCCCAAGCGTTGCGGAAGCTAACACCACTCTCGGCGAGCGCGTTCAGGTTGGGTACTTCTGGGGGAGTGACGCCGCCGTAGCCGAAGTGTGCTGACTGATCCATTCCCCAGTCATCCAGTATTACGAAGATGATATTGGGTTTATTCTCGATGGCTGGCTCATCGTCATTATCGCTGCTGTTAGAACAAGCGATCTGAGTGCCAAGAACAAGAGACAAGCCAAGAAAATAAAACCATTTCATAGTGCATTTCCTACTTTGTTATAATCGCTACGCAAGCAAAAAGTTACTGAGCCACTCGTTATAACAACCATAGAATTAAGCATGCTGACCTACTGCCTATCTTTTTTAACAATAACAGGGAAGCGATACGTTGCCAACAAGCCGTCATCAGTCTGGATACCGGACTGCTCCCCTCCGACCGTTTCGTACCAAGCGCAGTTTGTACATGGCAAAATTGATGGAGTGTCATTGCCTTCCGTCGGCGCATACATTCGAAAGACCGGCCAAAAGTTAGTGTTCAAGACAGGGGCATCGGGATAAAGCTTAGTATAATAATCTTTCGATGGTGTAGGAATCCAGTTCGATGGGTATGCATCTTCGGGTAAAGTTGGTGCAAACCAAATCGTATAGGTACCATCAGGATTTTTTGTGAGCATATCCTTATTAATCTCAGATGAACCTAACTGAACAACAGGGTTTATAAAACCATATTTCAGAGGGGATACGCCTGCCTTCAGAGTAACAATAGAGCCTGCTTGGCCCGTAAATTGGACTGGAGTTCCAGGGTCGCCCTCTGCAGTCGACAAACTTTGAAACCATTTGTCCGACAACTGGAAAGAGACCGTCCCATCACTATTCATAACTGGATCGTTGGCCATATAGTATGCGACATTTGACTCTAGACCATACTCGCGTGCGCCACTGTCAAAGAGCACCGGACTACTAGCAGAGAATGATGCGCCGACAGGCACCCCAGCTGTGATGGTTGAGGTAGCTGGATCAACGCGAATAACACTGGTCGTTGCTTCGGAATAATGGGTATTGAGAACGCCCACCTGGGGAATGCAGGGGCAGACCGCCTCTCCCTGACCGGGCTGGTATATCGTGACAGACCAAAAACCGACCTGAGATTGATCTGCCTTGAGCATCAATGGCGGTTGATTACCAATCTCCAGGCCAGCCGGGGGAAGCGTATTCGCATTCGTTGGGCTAAAAGTTAGCGTGTAGACATTGTCCCCATTCAATGGCACATCGGTGCCGCCCTCTAAAAACTGAGCCGCATAGAGCCCATCATTGACTAGACTGGGAAAGCCACCCGAGATGACGCCAACAGCGCGGGTGATGTAACCAGTGGCATCATTTGGGTATGTCCCCCAGCCCGAGTTAATGTAAATCCACCAGTTTGTATCAATAGTGGCTGACCTACCTAATCTAGCCTGGATCAACTCAATCCCATTGGTCCACCCCTCCTGCAACGCACTCAGCTGCTCACTTCCCCAGTTACCCGGGATTTTGAAGCCTGACTGACTCAAGCCGAGCGGTCCAAATGAGGCTAAAGCAATCCGCTGCCCTGCTGAGGGAGGGTAATACGTACTTTGTGCATCAGGCTGCGGCACTATGTAGGAAGGCAGTGAGGCAATCGGAGTGCCGCCAAGACCGGTCGAGCGTTCTGGTAAAGTGTTTATCTGTAACCAAGTCCCTACTTGAGAAAAGAAATCCAGAGCGTTATCCGGCGTGTTCTGAAACTCTATCGCTTGAGTGCGCTCTTGATCCGTTGGGATCTTTATATCAAATCCATTCTTAGGGGGAATCGGACCATATTCGAGAAACTCTTCGAGTGTATTTAGTCGAATTTTATACGCAACGTTATTCAAGGCGCTGTAGGCAGAGTCTGCATCCGCTGCAGGCGCTAGTGTAGAGGCCAAAACTCGCACAAGAAGCTGTGCCCGACTAGTATCAGATGCAATGACAGGGAACGTTTGACCGTCAATTGTCGCAGTTTGACTTTCTGCATACTGCGAATCAGGGCCCACCAATAAGTAATGTGTTGGGTCAGGGGCGTTAGTCGTTGTCCGAGAACCAGGATTAGCAAATGTATTGATAAATGCATCAAGGAATTGCGTGACGGTATAGGTGGAAGATGGGTTGGGCACTGTGTAGACAAGTGTTGTGTCACCAGTAAGGTCCAAAATACCGTTAATGTAAAGCGCCGAGGCATTGCCAGCATTGGTTGCGGCATTGTTCCAGGCTGCCGGTGCTGGGACATAAGCCAGTGTATTGATATCTCCCGTCATCAGTTCATTATACTTACCAAAGCGATAAGTAAACTCCAAGGGCAAACTCCAAATATAGGCTGCCTCAGCCAACTCAGCAATCACCTTTGGGTTCGTCACCGGGGAGTCTGGCCCGTAACTGGGGTCTGGTTTTGCAGAAGAAGAGTCACTGCTGCTGCAGCCACCAACTAGTAATAAAACTGCCATGAAAAAACTGGCAATTAGTAATCTTTCGCCGTGAAAGATATTTAAAGTGGTTGGAATCATATATCGTTTCTCCTGGCTTCTGGCCCACAATATGCTATGTCGCCACTAACAGTGATGTCAACACATGTAGTGTGGAATTGTCCCGGTGCACGTCGTCAGACCATTTGGGGCCAATCAGTCCGTTTTCTAAGAGACACTTTTCTGCTAGTTATGTGTGGCGTCAGCCACCAGGGTGCCTGGGTAAGCCCCCATTTTTAACTGAAGTTAAAGATGGTTTGATTCAGTGCTCGCTTCACCCTTTGGGCAGGCAAAGGAAAGTTGACATCAATGGTTAATCCCTCACGATTGAAGTCGTCGATCACATTGAACAGCCGATAACAACGATCATCTGAAAGCTGATCATGCATAAAATCCATGGACCAACAGTCATTCATTTGAGTCGGCACTTCGAGAGGTTCAGGCTTTTCCCGCACCAATCGCTTCTTGGGTTTTATCCGTAAATTAAGCTCCAGCTCTCGATAAATCCGATACACCCGTTTGGGGTTCCAGCCGTGCCCTGCTTGAGTATGATCATGATTTGACTGTCTGAATATCGTGATTTTTTCATGTGGATCTCCTGCGTATAGGTTGCGAGAAAATGCCACCTTCAACCTCAGTTATTTTTCGGGGAGATTACCAATCAAACGGTTCTGTAAATTTTGATCAGGCGGTTGAGAACGTGTCTGAGCAAGCTGGGAACCGCTGGAGACGTCGATAACATCGAAGAGCGAGATCGTCTCCGGTACTTCTATTTTGATCAAAATGCTTCTTGGGGCGCTCTTTAAGCCCCGGGGGCACCTTTTTTATACTTCCATATCTTGCCCTTTTATCTAAGGCACCAGCATTTATCTTCTAAGAGAAGCCGAAGGCCATCAGTCCTATGGTACATATTGACGCTTCATCCCGATGCAAAGCGATCCGCCAGATTCGTTTATAAGTATGACGGGTTTTTACTGCGACGGAGTCCTACGCCAGTCGCGTAATCAATTTTTACTGACAGTGTTCAATGGCTGATACCAGATTGAGGATGTATACGCGCGCTCCTGAATGGTGTCCGGTTGATCTGTCGCATGATCCATGCCCAGAGCAATTGCATCCAGCAGGGAATGACGAGCAGTAGGAATCTGTAGCACCCTGACGTAGTAAAACGCAGATTGGTCTGGATCAAATTGAGGGTCTGCCCAGGCTGCCGCGAGTTGCGCTGCGCCAATACGATTGTCCACTTTGCCGGTTTTCAGGTTCACCGTATTGCCCACATCGGGCAGACTACCGTTAGATTTTAATGGCCGTTCATCTGACCAGGCGAGGTTAAATATTTTTTCCTGAGATTGCCCATCGGCATCCAGCCAGCCTTTCACCATTTGAATGCGGTCAAGATTCGCTCCTTTAGGGTCTTTTGTGGCCAGCACAAGAAAAGTTGGCGTCTCAGTTTGATGCAGTTCGCCGCCCATGGGCACGCCGCGTGCAGTTGCGAGCGTGTGCAGGTCTGCATTTTCAAGGTCTGCCTCGGTAAAGTCGGGACCACCGTAAAATTGCACGGCGATACGCGGCCCCGTCGTGGCATAGACCTCTCTGCGTTCCAGCGCGTCCATAATATCAGAACGTGTGTTGCTCTCTGCCCAGACTGCGGCCATACCGGACGCCGACATTGCCCAGCCTGAAGATCCGGGGCCGTCATCGTTAAAGTTCGAGGTTTTGTTTGCTGGGATGGAGTCAGTGGCCAACTTGCCGTGGAAATTGTCCTCCTCTGCAGAAGACAGTGCGGTGTGCGAATCTGTGGAGCCAATCACTCCCAACCTGTAAGGGTTCTGTCCTAGATTAGCTTCCAGCTCAAGTCCCTGCTTTAACGCTTCTCTGACGAAATCTCCACGCTGAGGATTGTACTCAGTCCATCGACGTTGAATGTAGTAAGGATAAATTTCAAAATCAGCGAACGCATCTTCCGGAGAAAACTTAGAGTGAGTCTCCGAATCGCCTTTTATTTGTGTGATTTCTGCAATGCGTTCCCATTTGCTGCGCAGCGCGACATAGTCCCTGCTAAAAGGTTTACCGCGCAAGCTGTTGCCTGAAAACATGTAGCCTTTTGAGATATTCGAGTTGTGTGGAATGGCGGTGAACCGTGCATTAGTTTCTGCACTGGTCTTTTCCAGCCAGCTCCATAGGTCTTCCGGATAGGGACTGTCGTCGAGGCCGAAAGGATCATACAACTGCGCCGTGGGTGCATCGCTGTCCGTAATGACCACACGGTGCAGATTGGCACCGCCGGGTATTGAGCTCCACTCCCAGCCGATTAAAGCGCTGAACTCGCCGGGCTCGTTGTATTCGTCAGCGGTGTCGGTAATGGTGCGCCAGGTGTCAACTTCAACCTGCTTTGGCATGGGCAGAAAACTCAGATCACTGTTTTCTAGACCACTTTGCTCAGCATCCTGCAGAGGCGTCAGGTCTGGATCGGGCAACACGCGGACAAACAATTCTCTTCCGTCGCCACTATCGATAGCGCGATTCAAAATGAAAGCAGCAACCCACGATTTGATCTTATCAATAGGGCCCAGACCGGAGGTGTCTACGCCATTCATGTGGATGTTGCGAATCTCACCGAGGAATTCAGCGTGGTCTGTGACGACAAGAAAGTCCAGTGGCGTGCCGATCTGCACCCGCGCTTTATGGTACGGGTGTATAACTGGCATGCCGCGAGCATAGCGATAGGCGGTCTCAGGGCCTGCAGTAAGATTGTTGTTGGTATAGGCGTCTGAAGAATATGCAGTGTGGAGGTGGGTGTCACCCCATAGCAGCTGTTTGTCAACTGCGCCCGCTCCAAAGGCGATGAAGGTAAACCCTAATGCTAGTGGGACAATAATAATGCTTTGCATAGTGACGTCACTCAAGGCCTAGTCGTATGGACATAGTATGAAGAACAACGCTGTAATACGCCATCATGTTGTCCCTTGCCGATCGATTGGCGACAAAATTTCAGGCCGATTAATCAGATTTCGGATGTCATTAAGTGCAAGCAATACTTTTTTGAACCAATGACCGAGAACGTTGTCTAGGCAATAGGGACTGTTGGACTTTGGTAAGTGAGAAGGCGTAATCACCCTGATGTTGCAATAGCGCCGACCAGCCCAATCCACGGGCATAACAGGAATTGAATCGAACCGCTGCAAAGTCGTTTTCGGTTTAATATCGAGGAGAACGCGATGCGATCTGAACATGAGAAGACTTACAAGGGTACGAAATGGGCTGCAAGACGAGGAGGCCGGCCCGACTTCATTCAGGCGAGTGTTGTCGCAGCACTGACAATTACCGTCTGGGCTGGGCCCTCTGCGGCCGCTATTGAGCCCCCAGGCTCTGCAGCGACATTCTCTGTCGCCGTTGATCTCGTGGACGACTGGGGCTCGGGAGCCTGCGGACAGGGCGTCGTAACAAATAATGGTTCCGTCAGTAGTGCGTGGGAGGTCAGTGTTGCCCTGCCCGGATCTGTCACCAGTTATTGGAATTCAAAGATAAGTGATCCGACGCATTCGTCTGGCGATGGCAGTGCGATGTCACACGCCTGGCGTGTGGTGGGTGAGGGGTGGAATCGAATGCTGGAGCCTAACGCTTCAACGACCTTCGGTTTCTGTCTCGACCGGACACAGGCGCCAGAGATGCCGGCTGCGGTTGATCTGGAGCTGGCCGTAGACGATACGCCTGCGGGTATGCCCATGGAAGACCCCGATGCAGATATGCACATGGGGGATTCGCATACGGATACAGCAAGCGAGTTCATCGATTTGGCGACCTTTGGTCTTACCTATGGCAGTGATCATACGGATCATACGGGTCTTGTCGGTGGAAGGACTGCGATTACGACAGAAGCGCTGCTTGCTTATAATCATTTACGGGCATTCGCTGGACTTGCGCCGGCAACGCTCGATGAGGTTGGAGTGTGGGCTTTTGCCAATAATCTGACGAACAACACACAGGCCTGGGGCACTGATCAGATGGGCGTCGGCCTTTGGTATGCGATGCAGGGTGCCAAGGTGGGATGGATGGCCGATGATGGGTTTGATCCTCAGGTTATCGCGGATATCGAACGGACGGCACGATTGGGAGCCGCTGAGGACGTGATGGCCATGGTGGTCGCTTACGGCCACGAAGGGTTTGCTGAGTATCTCACTGAGAACGGCCATGCCGAGGCGTTTATCAATACTCTGAAGATGGAGCCGCATTACGGCGGGTGGATGCACGATCGTGCGCATGGTTGGTTGTCGATTGAAGGCGTGGCTATTGCGCATGACCTGAACCATCTCACGGTTTTGAGCCATGATCAGATGCAGCCGTTCATGAATGACACCTGGGACTGGCCGCAGTGGCCGGCGCTCGAGGTATCGCAAGCCCGTGTGCTGGAATATTTCCAGAGTATGGTGGTGCTGGGTGACCCACTAGGGAATCATTTGGGCGATATCTCCCCTCCGTCGTTTTAAAGCCCCGTCGTCCCACCGCCACCTCGGTGTCAATAGCACTTGGGTGGCGGCTCCGGCGACAAACAGATCACCAAAAGTAGACGGTCTAAGATGGCCTATTCCCTGGGCCTGAACCGTTGGCGATCTATTATTGATGGTCTATACTAAAGATTCTTACGGTTCAGCACTAATGATAATAGTGGCCCTTGGGTTTATGCAGCATCCGAGTGCGCCAGCAAGGGGATTTGTTGATGTCATTACGCGAAAGTATCCAACAGTCCACTCAAAGAACAGATGCAGCATCGATCGCTCGTGCGGTTGCCGCGGTCAAACGTGGAGAGCGCAGTGGGCGTGTTGAACTTACCGCTATCATGGCTTGGGTTGGTTATTCCTGCCCTGATGCCACTGACGCAGTTTATGACAATATCGCCTCAGCATGGCTGGGGTCTGGCCCTACGCCTGACATTCCCCTAGGCCTGGCTGAAGCCCCGCTGGAGGACAGTTTTTGGGAGGGCTTTTGGGACGTCGTTCAAGGCCCGCCGGAAGGCTACGACGCACTGACTATCACCGTGGCCGTGGCTGCTTTGGGTGCTACGGTACACGCTGATTTCGAACAAATTGCGGAAAACAGTGCGCGCAATCACCCGGGTGCTGCGATCGCGCTGACCAGTCCTATTCCGGGACATACCGACATGGATGCGCTTGCCCGCTGTCCGGAAAAAAGTCTGGGCTTGCGTCTGCACACAATGATTGTAGAAAATGGCTACGATCCTGAAGTGCTAGACCGTGAATCGATTAAGCTCAGCGAAAAGCCCCATTCTTTGCATTATCTCAACGCGCGCATATTGCAGATGCATGATGTGTGGCATCTTGTGGCTGGATATACGACGCATTCCTCGAATGAAATCGCGATATCAGCGTTTCAGTTGGCGCAATTTGGACACAATTACTCTGCTATGTTTCTCGCCGCAGGAGTGGCAATGAGTACCACCAAGGAGCCCAGAGGCTTTACTATTTTGATGCAAATTATCACAGAGGCTTGGCAGCATGGCCGCGAAACTCCTGTGATGATGGACATTGAGTGGGAGCAAGAGTGGGATAATTCACTGGAAGTCATACGATCGAAGTACGCGATCCCTACTTACCAAAGTGTGTTCCCTTCAGATTTATTGGAGTCCATTGAGAACCCTTCATTCTGGAAAAAACTGCATCTGGGATTTCAATTGCTCAAGTACAATTTTCGCTTACGCCATAGTGGGCCGAGTCCGGCGCTGCAGTGAGTTGGCAGGTGCATTAGGGTGATGTATTACGCACGGATGCTACCCCGATGTGTCGCTGTGATAACCGTTTGCTGTTGCCTGTTATGGCAGGGAAATTCAGTCGCCCAAACACCATACTGGGCGCCTATTGTGAAAGCTGCGCTGAAGAATCTAGATGCAACAAACCTGGATGAGGACTGGTATTTCACCATGACAGTGGCCGAGAAAGGCGAACTGCAGATTATTCGCAGTGACCCGCGGCGGGGTACCTACGAGAAAAGACAGTTGCTCACGGTGGACGGCATAGCACCGAATAGTCAGCGTCTGAATGAATTCCACGACAAAGAAGTAAAACGTATCACTGACATTGATCCCGATGCACGCGGCTATGGGTATATGGTTGATACGCAAACGCTAGAACTGATTGAGGCCAGCGATGGGTATGCAATGTTTTCATTCTCGCCCAGAGTGAAAATGCTAGAAGATTCTCGCGACCAATTGCGCGGCACCTTACTGCTCGATTCGACAACGCAACACATTGATGAGATTGAAATTATCAATACCGATGATCTGTCTCCCGCATTCTCGGTTACGCTGGAAACCTTCCGATTAGGGTTGTCTTTTGACGAAGAACAGGGCGAAAATTTGCTGCAGAAACTGGAATCCCATACCGTGGGCAAGATGGGCTTTCTCAAGAGCTTTGATGCGCTTGTGATTGTCAACTTCAGTGAATATACACGAGCACAGCCCTGAGCCATCCCGACAAAAACCTAGACCGTGCTAGGGTCTGTCGCTTACGGCACGTTAAAGCGCACCACCACGGCAGGACTGTTCAGCGGTTTGTTGAGGGTTAGGGTCAGCAGTCCGTCGTGGTCTTGCGTGCGGACAACCTCTGCGCCTAAGACCTCAATGCTGCTCGAGGCGATGCCCGGTTGCTCGATAGTGAAACTCTGTTCCACCGCGCCAATCACAATCGCATACAAGACCGTGTCGCTTTGGGTATAGCGTAATTCTCGGCCGCGTAAGTTCTTAAATCGACTCCAAGGTCGCGTTGCATAGATAGCCTCACCGTTGATGCTCAGCCACTCACCCAGACCGAGTAGGGGAGCCTGTTGGATGTCAGGAATGTGGCCATAACTATCGGGGCCAACATTGATCAATACGTTGCCATTTTTGGCGACGGTGTCGACCAGATAATCTATCAGTTCGGCAGGCGAGAGCATGTCTGCTGCAGTCTCAGCAGCGTTAAACGCAAACGAACCACCCAGTCCGCGCGTGGACTCCCATTTGAACGCAGGTGTCCCGGGGAGGCTGTCGTACTCGGCAGTCTTGTAACCGAATCGTGCCGGATCATCCGCTAGTGGGTCGGACTCTGAGGTCAGCAGCAGTCGCCCCAGTGCTTTTAACACCCAAGTGGCACCGGGAATGCGGGCAATCTGCCCAAGGTCGTCTACGGCACCCCAGCGATCGTTGACGGTACCTTCCGGTACCTGCGTGAAGTAATAGTCGAAGAGTTCGCCCTGACGCCCTTTTGACGGATACCCAATGTCTGCCCAAAGAAGGTCTGGATGATAGCGGTCAATCAACTCCACCATGTGCTCATGCGTATAATCGGCGTAGGCCTGACTAGCCGGTGCGCTCAGCAGAATATCGCGGATCATGTCGCCGTCTGTCACCATTTGAAAAGACCAATCTAGCCCCGTGGAATAGTAGGTGCCAAAGCGCATACCGCGGGCGCGAACGGCAGTTGCCAGTTCGCCAACCAGGTCTCGCGATGATCCCCAGTTTTGGCGATGGGGGTGGGTTGCTCCACTGGGCCACAGGGTGTAACCGTCATGATGTTTGGTGACGAGTACGACATATTTTGCGCCCGCCCTGGAAAACAAATCAGCCCAGGTGTCCGGGTCCCAACCCTGATTCACACGCCGTTCAAATGTTGGTTGAAAGTCAGAGTAGGGCGCATCACCATAGGTGGCGGCATGGTGGCGTGCTGTCTCGCTGCCCGGATAGTTCATGGCATTGAGATACCACTCAGCGTAGGGCATTTCCTCGCGCGGGGAATCGTAAAATAGAATGTCTTCTAGCTCGCCGGGGCGCAGCGGTGGGCCAAAAGCAAACGCTGGAACCGATGCCGGACCCCAATGTATGAAGATGCCCAGCTTTGCGTCGTCATACCACTTGGGTATATCGCGTGAACGCTGCAGCGTATTTTCGGCCACAGGATCGGTGCAGGCGCTGATTGCCAGTAAAACGATGACAAGCGTTAGGCGGCGAACCGTGGTGATTCGAGAACCGGACAGCATAGTCTTAACCTCCCGCTTGTCCTTCACTGGGGCCTGCGATTTTCAGTCGCTGACAGGGTCAGCGCTTTCGGGGACTGCACTTTGAGTCATGCTCGCTTCCTTGATCTGTCGCCACCGAAAGGGCGAGAGAATCTGTCCCCACCACGTCATAGGAAACGCTGGAAGGTCGGCAATTCCGATCTCCTCCGGAGGGCTGCGATCTGAGGGTAAAAACCGCGTGCCGAAGACCCAATCCCAAATACTGATGGTTTGTCCATAGTTGTGATTCGCTTCAACGATGGTTTTGGAATGATGCCAGCGGTGCAACTCTGCCATGCTGAAAATCCAGTTTAGAGGTCCCAGACGCAGTTGCACATTGGCGTGTTGAAAAATCCCGTGAACGGCCGCTATCATTCCAAAGTAAGCCAGCATTACTTCACCGCAGCCCAGAATCACCAGTAAAAGGTAGGCGGGTGCGAACGTCAACAAGGAATCGATGGGATGAAAGCGTCCGGCGTTAAGCCAGTAGAGCCGCGGTGCGCTGTGGTGTACGGCGTGGAAGCGCCACAGTGCTTGCTTCTCGTGCTCCCATCGGTGTACCCAGTAGCCCGGCAGCTCGCCGACAATGAGCACCAGCGCAATTTGCGCCAGCAGTGGCCATTCGGTCGGCCACAGTCCTACGCCAAATCGATCCGAGAGCCACCCGCCCATAGCCACTCCAATGGCAATCATCGGAGGTGTAATGACAACGATCAAAATGCCAATACCAACTGCGTGGCGTGCATCCACACTAACGTCTGAACGGCTTTTGTTCCAGCTCACATGGTAGGGATACACATGCTCAAATGTGGCGACAATGGCGAAAGCTGCGAACTGGGGGCCAAGGATCGCCAATGGAGGAGCCATGCCGCCGGCCATCAACCACCATGAGCACAATACCGACAGTCCCATGACAATCGGAAATATCCCCCACTGGAATATCAATGGCGCTTGCGCTGGAGTGTGGTCTGCAGTCAATGAAGGCTCTTCCATTAGATTTTTCTTATGCGACAGCATAACTCCTATCGTGTTTTGTGAAGACACAGTTTGGGTTATTGCGTGACAGTCGTCAATTATCGCATCGTATCGATATGGCTCTGCGAGTTCGACCTTCTATCTGCAACGCAGCCGATGCTGCTTAGCACGGCAGTGCTGGAAAGCGAACGAGTGCTGGGACGAATTGACAGCCGTTGTGCGATTGGGCAACATGCGTTCGCTTGATGACAGCAAGGACTCGAGAAAATATTCGGCTCCCGGGGCGGGGGCATTAGTGTTCGTCGTTCAACTCGTCGTGCGGGGAGAGGGGCTGCAGCGGTATTGAGCTCTGGCTTTGCGGATCTCGCGTTAGGTTTCCCGTGCCGTTGTTATGATAGCGGCTATTAAGAATGCTTTTTTATTCAATGCGGACAGAACCGCTCAGTATCAGTAGACGTATAACCATCTCAATAGCTTGGAGTGTGTAAAGTGAATATCCCCACCATCAACATTGTCTTATTTACCGTGTTCGCATTCAGTCTGTCGGTCTGGGCTATGCAGCACAACGGCCGGGACGCAGCGTCCGTTAGTTCTTGTTATGGTGAGTGCTATAAGGAGTATGAGGAGTCGAACGGCGGCGTCGTGGCGATCGCACAGGCGCAGGCAGCGGCGAAGGCAGAGGCTTCGCCCGCGGAGCTGGGCAAGGGTATTTACGCCGGATGTGTTGCCTGCCATGGACCCAATGGCGGAGGCGGTGTTGGTCCTCAGTTGGCCGGTCAGAGTGCCGATGTTATTTTAGATAAGCTGCAGCGCTACGGGAATGGCGAGACATTGGGCCCGCAGAGCGCGCTTATGTGGAGCCAAGCGGCGCAATTGAGCGACGGTGACATGGAAAATATTTCTGCGTACGTGGCAACCTTTTAAGCGGCTTATTGAAACGTAATATGCTGCATTACATTAGCATGGCGGCTAGCACCAGCGAGGTGCTTGCTACCAGTGTCAGTTGCAGCCTTAAGCGCGCGTAGTAAAGCGGTTGCGTTTGAATCAGAGCCTGGCGTCTCTCGATAACAAGCGTTGCAGTGAACACAAAGGCACCGAGCAGGAAGAAGCCGGCTGTTGATAGCAGCACCTGACCAAAAAATGCGACCAAGGCGATGCCGTTACTGAGAAGCAGCGTTGTTGGGTTGCGCTGAATCAGGGCCGTGCCCCACCACGCACCCACCAGAAAGCAGATAATTACCAACGTATAGGTTGCCAAGGCGTTTGCCCATAGGGATTGGTTTTGAGCGTCGATATACAGCGCTAGCAGCAAGCCAACAAAAGGTAGCAAGCCTGCCCGGCCTAGCCAAGTGGCATATATCGGTGTCTTATCCAGTATTGATGGGGTCTGTTGTTTTCCTTCTGGCGCGAGATGGCCTTCTGGAATACCGTGGTCTGCGTACCACTGTTCCCATTCATAAGGCGTAAGCGTTTTGGGAACATCACCAGAGAGTGCTCGTCGCAGTGACTTGGCCCCGAGGCCATGGTCGGTGGACTCCTCCTTTTCACCCAGAAGGTGCCGTATTTTTTTGTGATCGACAGCCATTGGGCACGATTCCATTATTTCGGTAGACAGCCTTAATGATTACGGGCGTCACCGTAAATTGGATGATATCTGAGCGCACCCTGCGCTATCGCGTGTGTCCCGGTGGCTGGCAATCGGGGCAATGATACAAGCGTCGGCTGCCAATTTCATGGCGCTCGATACTGTGCCCGCAGTGATAACACGGGTAATCTGCGCGACCGAACACATAAAACCGACGCCAGTTGCGGCTCAGCCCTTGGGCTTTCAGTGCATTGGAAAGGCGCGGCGCGAGTGTGATGCCGCCGGTTTCATAACTACGCCGACTCAATGTCAGGGTGCTGCGTGCCAGCCGGCCAATGTCGCCGCGCGACAGCTCGCCGGGGCGAGCTCTTGGATGCAGGCGCGCATCGTGCAATATCTCAGAGCGCAGGTAGTTACCATTGCCGGCGAGAAACTTTTGGTCCAGGTACAGCGCAGCAAGCTCCTTGCGGACAAAATCCGGCTCGCGTAAGCGCTGTGCGATATCACGCCAGGTTAGCGAGCGGTCCATAATGTCGGGACCAATTTTTGCGAGGAATGGGTGAGCCATCAGTTCGGCAGTGGGCCACACGCTGATGTCTGATGCGCTGTAGAGAATTGCGCTGTGCGTTGACGTTTGGAGCAGCAACCGCATAGACCGGCTCGACTTAGGCAGCTTATGTCCGCGGATCACTCGCCAAACGCCATAAAGCTGATTGTGAGAGTAGATACTGTAGCCGTGCTCGAAGTGTGTCAGCAGCGCTTTGCCACGGGTTTCGATGTTAATAACTTGATGGCCGCGCAGTTGCGCTGAGTAGCGACGCAGGCGTGGGACGCCAAACTTCACTGTGTCTACTGTGCTGCCCTCTAGTACGGCGGCGATCTCGTCGGCAGCACGGCGAATTTCTGGTCCCTCGGGCATAGTGTATTTTCCTGTTGGCGTTGTATCGTCACACGTTGGTGGGGGCTGCGCTGTGGCTGCAATGCAGTCTCTTTAGCAGGCGGTAGCACGTTATCTTTTATATCCGATGTCATTGAGGCACGACGTGTCTACGGTGGAACAGCACGCTTGCCCGGTATAACTATCTGCTGCATGATAATGATAAAGGGTTATCACAACATACGCAGATTGGCTGGGGTGGGATCACGCAGATTGCCTGTCTCAGGCAACGTTTTACTTTTTAGCAGGAATTCAAGCGCAGCGTTATGAAGGTATACGGCATTGACTTTACCAGTAGTCCATCATCAAGGAAGCCGATCACCTGTCTTGAATGTACGCTTGTGGGTTCCTCCCTGTCGGTTGGCACGCTGCTGCGCTGGCCGAACTTTGAGGGCTATGAGGCGATGCTGCGTCAGCCAGGGCCATGGATTGCCGGTATGGATTTTCCCTTTGGGCAGGCGCGGCGATTTATTGACACCGCGGGCTGGCCTGAGAGTTGGCATGGTTATGTATCCCATGCTGCGAGTCTCGGTCGGGTCGGCTTCGTGGACGCGCTGAATGACTATCGAGTGGGCAGAGCGGTTGGCGACAAGGAGCATCGTCGTGAAACAGACAAACGTGCCGGCTCAATCAGTCCACAAAAACTGTACGGTGTTCCCGTGGCCAAAATGTTTTTTGAGGGAGCCCCTCGGCTGATAGCGGCCGAGGTGACCGTTCCCGGGTTACAGCAGGGAGACCCGCAACGCATTGCCGTGGAGGCGTATCCTGGTGTCTTGGCGCGCGATATTATTGGCAGGAAAAGTTATAAGAATGATACCAAGAAGAAGCAAACTGCAGCGCTGCGTAATGCCAGACTGCAAATTTTGCAGGGACTATCAGGCGGCGCACTGAAAGCGGCTTATGGCCTTGAGGTGGCTGCACCATTGCACCTGGCTGAAGACCCTTCCGGAGATAGTCTTGATGCGCTTCTGTGCGCGGTGCAGGCCGCATGGTCATGGACGCAGCGGGCCAGCAACTACGGCGCGCCAGAGGGGTCTGATGCGCTGGAAGGATGGATTGCGGACCCTCTACCAAAAAAATGAGAACTGCTGCAGTGAGCTAACGGGCACGATGCAAGCACCTTGCTCCGCGCACTACTCTCCCGACATCAGTCCCAGCACTCTGTCACGGAATAATTGAGTAAACCTGTCCACTTCAACCTCTAAGGCAACCTTGGCGTTAATGTCTGGACGATTAAAGATCATGCGTTGAAAGGGTTTGTGGTAGGAAACACTCATTCCCTGTGCTGGGCCAGCCCCCACCTCCATTTCTACGTACGAGTCCTCCAACGTGACTAGGCTCGTATCCATAGCCACCGCCATCGCAAGGCTGTCATACAGGTGCAAAGAGCCCGATCCAGAAGCCCCCCCCATGATCTGAAACCAGGGCGCCGAGGACGCCTGTACAAACTGCCCTAGTGGCGTGCCATGGCGGGCACATTCCTCAACCTGTGAGGGGTACAGATGGGTTTGATGACAGACATCGAGGCCTACCATGGTCAGGTCAGCACCTGACCGAAAGACAATGTCTGCAGCGTCTGGGTCCTGCCAGTAATTGAACTCCGCCGCCGGCGCTATATTGCCTGCACATTCGGCGGTGCCGCCCATCATGACAATATTCTTTAGCGCAGAGGCAAACTCTGGGGCTTGCTGGATGGCTGTTGCGACATTGGTGAGGGGTCCGATGGTCACCAGAGTAATTTCGCCGGGGCTGGACAGTACGGTATCGATCAGAAATGAAACCGCATCGGCGTCTGCACCTTTCGGTTCCAGCATGGGAGTGATTTGCTCGGTGGCATAGCGCTGTTCGAGAAACGTGATTTGTGTGGTTCTTTGCGCATTCATCGGCCTCAGACACCCTCTTCGCAGCGGCACATCCTGGCGGCCCAACAAGCTGAGAAGGTGGTGCGCGTTGGAGTAGCCCTTTTCCGCTGGAACATTGCCCTGTACGACGGTAATGCCCTCAACAGTGACCTCGGGAGAATTGAGTGCCAACATAATGGCAAAACTATCCTCTGGATCGCCGCCAAGTGTCCCCATAGCGGGGTCTGTATCAATAATGATTCGCATGATTTTTTAGCCTTTAGAGCACACTGTTTAAACTATCATATTAAACGTGTTGTCGCTGTGCGCCAATGTTAATTACCCGTTACACCTTGCAAGACCGAAGGAAATATCCAGAGAATTCCAAGACGCTTCTTTCAGTGCACGAACAGGCAAAGTAAATGAGCTGGCTCCTACTGGGTGTTAGAAGTCCGGCTCGCGACTTCCGAGAAAAGGACCTTGTCGAACAAAGTCGCGAGCGTCTAACTGTTGCATCATAAACTGCGCCAGTTCACCAGCGCGCACGCGAAAAGCCGGCGGTGTTTTGAGCGATACCAGCGGTGGCGAATCGAACGGTTCGGGATCTATCAGCGGACAGCGCACCAACATCCAGTCAACGTCACTGTCTGCCAGTAGGGCATACTCTGCCTGCTTGTCCTGCAGTGCGTCGCGCAGGCCAATTTGTGCAAGTGTTCGTATCCACCAACCCAGTAGATTGCGGTTATCACCAGGCATCACGACCGCTGCGCCAGATACTGCGATATAGAGGGAAATATCTTCCGCTGGCATCGCCTCCAGCACGTTGCGAGTGACCGTTGTATTGATAAAGCGTGATGCATCACCATCCGCTTTTACCGGCCCCAATGCACTGATAACGGCGTCACTGCCGTGTAGCAGTTTGCGGATCACGGCGGGGTCGCGAGCATCACCTGTGATGATGGTGATGCGGCCACTAAACTGGGCGAGTTTGGCCGGATTGCGCGCCAGTGCCCGCACGGTGTAACCGCGGCGCAGTGCGGCCTCCAGTAGATACCCGCCCACCATGCCAGTAGCGCCCAGCAGTGCCACCGTGTGGGGCTGGGAAGACTCCGTCTGGGGAACTGAGTACGCTAAGTCTTCGCGTGTTGGCTGTGCTGTGCACGCAAGCATCAGGCTGGCACAAAAGACTATGCTCAGTGTTCGCAATAGCCACTGCCAATAGTGCATTGACCCGTAGTACTGTGAAAAATGGCGCGCCAACATTTGTACTTCCAACATTATTTTGTGCATGCCCTTTGATGAGAGATGTACTGTAGCAGAAGTCTCTTTTGGTGGACGGGATCATGTGTTTTTTGTGGCCTAAGATGCCCTGTGATCATGAGTGAGTCGTCTTTTTGAGTGGCTGTGCGAATACAGACATCTAGGTCTCGGCGTCTATCGAGTCACTCAACACATCCCCTTGACGCAAGTGTGATGGAACTATCAGCCTCCTTTGCCCTCTGAGTGTCAAGTAGACTGGCCTTGGCCTGTGAAAAAAAATATACTGTCAGAATGGACAAAAATCAACACGTGTAGATTATAGAAAAAACCGCTGCGCGGTAACAGACGTAAAAATAATTCAACAGTTCGGAGATTATAAAATGGAGATTCCTAATATCACCACGACCTCTGCGGTCGTCAAAGTAAAGAAGCTCTCCCGCGTGTCCCAAGGCGTTTTTGCTGTCTGCTTCGCATTGGTACTGGGAGCCTGCTCCAGCAGCAGCAATAATGATAACAATGATGGCCCGCCGCCCGCTGCGGCGCCATTCCAAGAGTTGATTGACCAAGGCGTCACGCGGTATATGGGCGAGTATTCACCGAGCACTACGACCGAGGTAGGCAATTCGCTTGAACACTCTTTCGGTGTTGGGGACGGACCTCTATGCTTGAGAGGTACTCCCTACACGATGGCGACGAGAGACAGCGGTTCAGAAGACCTGCTCATTTTTTTGCAGGGGGGGGGCGCGTGTTGGCCGGAACTTTTCGCCTGCAACGAATACGCCGGAGATCAATTGCCACTCCCAAGCGGGGGACTTCTTTCTGAGGATTCCTCTAAGAGTCCGCTGGCGGGGATGAGCGTGGCTTATGTGCCCTACTGCGATGGCGGCTTGCATTCCAGTGATGCGGAGTACGACACCAATGGTGACGGTGATATCGATGTTTATCACAGAGGTCTACAGAATTTGTCAGCCTCGCTTGATGTTGCGATGGTCACCTTTCCTGCGCCGAGACGTGTCATTTTAGCGGGTGTTAGCGGCGGCGGATACGGCGCTCTGTTTGCCCTGCCACTCGTGAGTCAGGCATATCCGAACGTGCCGATTGAGGTTCTCAACGATTCCGGGATTGGGATCACGAGGCCAAACGACGCCGAGTTCAATGACGATAAGGTAAGGTATTGGAATAGTGGGGCCTTTTTCCCCGCCAGTGTGGAGGGCGCTATACCGGACGGTTCACCCACTATTTTGCTGAACTGGCAACTGCAGCAAGACCCCAATATTAGGTTGGGCATGCTGAGCTACCAACAAGACTTTGTTATTGGAACCGCATTTCTAGACATCGGTGGTCCCGCTTTCGAGAGCATCCTGCGCCCCACGGTGGCTGATGTGCAGTCCGCAAACCCGGACAGGGTGCGTAGTTTTCTGCGTGCGGGTTCCGATCACACATTTCTGGGTGGCAATCTATCCACTAGCGTAGAGGGGGTAACGGTGTACGAATGGGTCGACGCCATGGTTAATGGGCCGACCGAAAACTGGCAATCGGTGGCAGATGCCCCTTCAACAGCTGAATAGCTCGGTGGTTGATTGCGGTGCCGTTGGATGCATTGTAGAAAAGCATGGCACCGAAGACAATTTTTTTGCTGCCAATTAGGGTATAGTCTTTTGAACTTTACCTGACAGGACTAGAGCGATGGCCTCAGCCAATATTAATGATGAAGTGTTCGGCGAACTGAAGAAACACTGGGCTTGGATGTTGTCCTTGGGCATCGTGATGTTGATTCTTGGCGTCATTGGTCTCGGCATGACCGTCTTGTTCAACGAAATTGTCGTAATGTACTTTGGTTTTCTGCTGTTATTTGGCAGCGGCGTGCAGCTGATGCAGGCCTTTCGTGCCGAGGCGTGGAAAGGACGCGTGTGGCATGTGCTGATTGCATTGGTTTATATTGTAGGTGGCATTATCGCGGTCACTGAACCGGTGATAGCAGGCATGACCCTTGCCCTACTCATCGCCTGGACCCTCATTGTAATCGGCGTGCTGCGTCTATTTATGGCATTACAAATGCGCGGCGCTAACGGCTGGCTGTGGACTCTGTTGGGCGGCGTCTTAAGTGTGGTTTTAGGCGTTATGATTATAAACGAGTGGCCGCAGTCCGGCTTATGGGTGATTGGCCTTTTTGTTGCAATAGAAATATTGTTTGCTGGCTGGTCGCAAATCATGATCGCGCTAGCAGCAAAGAATTATACCGCCAAAGACGCCGCAACAGCGTCTTAAGCCGTACCGCGTTTACCGGCTCGTCTCCTGCTCGTATATAGCCCGTGGCGAGCCTCCCGTTAAAGGGACGCGCGCGGTGAAGGTGATAACGTGCAGCAGTCGTTTTAACATACCTTCTTTGCGTCAAGCGCCGTACTCCTCAGGGAGCAACTCATCACTCGCCTCGATCGCTATCTCAGTAAACGTGTCGGCATCAAACGAAAAGACGTGCGCCTGCTGTTGGCGCAGGGCCGCGTTGAAATTGATGGTGAACGCGCCAGCGATGTAGGACACATTATCACTGCATTTTCGCACGTTAGTGTCGATGGAAAAATCAGTCAGAACAGGGTCCGCCGTTATCTCATGCTCAATAAGCCAGCGGGTGTGGTGAGTGCCACCGTGGATACCCAGCACACTACTGTGATCGATTTGTTAACCCAGAACTACCGCGCAGAACTGCATATCGTCGGTCGGTTGGATTTTAATTCCACCGGGCTGGTGTTGCTGACTAACGACGGTCGGTGGTCGCAGAAGATCAGCCAGCCAGGGAGCAAACTACTTAAGCGCTATCGGGTCACTGTGGAAAATCCACTCACGCCAGAGTACGTTAGCGAATTTCAGCGGGGTATGTACTTTTCCTATGAGGACATTACCACACGCCCGGCTGAGCTCACTATTCTCAGCGATTACTCTGCGGAAGTCGGGTTAGTGGAAGGCCGCTACCATCAGCTCAAACGCATGTTTGGTCGCTTCGATAACAAGGTGTTGAGTATTCACCGCATTGCGGTCGGGGTGTTGCAGCTGGACGATCAGCTGCTCGCTGGACAGAGCCGCGACCTAACGGTTGCGGAAGTTGGGTTGATTTCCAGCAAAAAAGTGATTACGCCCTCATTTTATCGCTCATCGGCTTCCACTGTACTCTGATCGGCTGGCCGGTGATTGAGTCCACGCCACTGATTTCGACATAGTAGCCCTCTTTGTCTTCGGTCCGCTGCGCTAATGACGCTAAGTAACCCTCCACTGTCGTATAGCTTTGCTTGATACGATCAACATCAATCTTTTCAGGCTTGTGCGAGTCTATAAACTGCTGTGCAGCCTCGTTGATATACATGGGACTATCTCCTTTTGATGCTTTTGAAGTTCGTTTGTGTCCGGCAGTGTAGCGACGATAGCGGCTTGTGCCAAGGTGATAGAGCGCGGGAGCGAACGCTAGATAGAACGTCTCTGGACGCTCATCAATCCACCCTTCTGGTAACTGTGGCTGTTTAGTGGCTGCCTTCTGTAGCGGCTGTTCTGTTGGCTCCTTTGAACGCTGACACCCACGCATCAAATAGCGGGAGGCTATCATCCAGTGTCAAGCTGGTCTCTTCTCTATAGTAGGCTGATAGTTCAGTCTGCCTGCAAATAGAATCCCCACGGCTTTGCTCTGAAGCGCTAAATCGGATATAAGAATAGACCGCCGGTTTGAGCATTTTCGGAGGCCAGCACGATTTGCGGCTATTAGTCTGCGACCTGTTACACTCTTAGACGCTTAGTGCTTATTAACGCATTTTCCGGCGAGGTCAGTGCAAAATAAATAGAAAGAGGATGGTTTTTTGGACGATATATTGGGTTATTCAGGCAAGACAGTGGTCATTACCGGCGCGGCCTCGGGTATGGGGCAGGCTGCTGCTCAACTGCTTGTGGATTTAGGCGCACAGGTTATAGCGCTAGATATCGCACCGGTTACGGTTTCGGTGGCGAGTGCTATCAAGGTCGACATGAAAGACCCCGCCTCGATAGACGCAGCCGTGCAAGCAATTCCCCAAGAAATTTATGCGCTGATCAATTGCGCAGGCGTTCCTTGCCCCCCATTTTCGAATAGGGACACGTTGCTCATTAATTTTGTGGGGCTGCGCTACCTGACCGAAGCGCTGCTTCCGCGAATTGTCGAGGGTGGCGCAATTGCCTCGATTGCCTCTACCGCAGGTATGGCCTGGAAAGGCAATCTAGAGAATGTGAAGACATTTTTGCAGCTGGATAATAGTTTTGAATCAGCCAATGCTTGGTTTGAGAAAAACCCTGAGGCCTGTGCAGATGCGTACGGATTCTCTAAGCAGTCGATCATTGTGTACACGATGATCCAAGCAAAAGTGCTGGCACAAAAGAGTATCCGCATTAATTGTATCGCGCCTTCCCCAACGGCCAGTGGATTTATGGATAAGCTAAAAGGCGAAGGGAAAATGCCGGATGAGTTGGTTGATCTTTTTTTGCCCTCAAATGGCCGCTATGCCACCGGCGCTGAAATGGGAGAGCCATTGGTTCTGCTGAATAGCAAGTTGGCCAGTTTTGTCAGTGGTAATAACCTGCCTGTAGATTTCGGCTTTTGCGCTGAGGTGTATATGGGCCAAAGAGACGATCTATTAAGTATCTCTCAGTAGATTCTGTACGTTACTTTTACCCCGTTGCGAGCTGATAAAAAATGCCTGAATTCTCCACAACGCCCGATGCGCTGAGCGCAGAGCAGTTAACAAAGTATCTTAAAGCCAGTGGTGCTCTGGGTGACGGGCGAGTGGTGTCTGTGCAGCAGAAAATCATTGGTACGGGCAAGATGGGTGATAATGCACGGTTTACTCTGCGCTACGAGGGTGACCAAGAGACTGAACATGGCAGCGCACCTGATACGCTAATCGCTAAGTTTCCGGCAGCAGACGAACAGGCGCGAGCCATGGCGGGTGCCCACGGAGCTTACTATAACCTGTCTCTTATACACATCTCCGAGCCCACGAGACTAGGCATGATCT
>OLHR01000174.1_pt1 | contig 23563 bp, 25 predicted proteins | sample 1609291 | NCBI WGS metagenome assembly OLHR01 (sample SAMN05416707, study PRJEB24817) | seawater metagenome | isolation source: Sea water | place: Canada:Atlantic | collected 2013-07 | reverse complement strand
CGAGATCATGCCTAGTCTCGTGGGCTCGGAGATGTGTATAAGAGACAGGCCTCTGCGGCACTCGCGACGCGAGCCAGCGGTATCTCCTTCTTGTCGTAGTGAATCTTACCCAAGGCGTCGACCGCAAATATAATGGTGCCTCGCAGACAACGCTCAGCAGTAGCCGCCTCGATTCTCACGATCTCGGGGCCAGGTTCCTTCACAAAAGTCGACGTCACGATAAAAAAGATGAGCATAATAAACACGACGTCGAGCATCGGCGTCAAGTCAATGTCACCTTCACCACCTCCATCCTGCGGTGCTAAAGGGCCCCTGGTTCTGCGCCTGCTCACTGCGTGCTCTCCGCCGGCCAATTTACCTGCTTTACGCCCGCCTCGCGGGCGCCATCTGCAACAGAAATAAGCGTTTTAGAAGACGCGCCAGACTCCGTTATAATCGAAAAGCCCTGTTCCGGGTCCGAGGCCAACCGCTGTGCTACGCTGGACCTAACAGCCTTAATATCGACAATCCGATCATCCATCCAGATCTGGTCATTGCCCCTTATGGTAACAACGATACTGGTAGCATCAGACTCAGGGGGATCAATATTGGTATCGGGCCGGTTTATATCAACACCAATCTCCCGCAGGAAAGACGCCACTACGATAAAAAAGATCAGCATAATAAACACCACGTCCAGCATGGGTGTCAGGTCGATCTCGGCCTCATCGGCATCTGCGTTTCGGTTTGTTTTGCGCATCAGTGTCGCTCTATCAGTGATCCGTTGTCAGGTTGTCCCACAAGAGCTTGCCCTCCCGCTGGGCAATCCGGGTGACATAAGTATTGGCGAACACGCCGGACAAAGCCGCTACCATCCCTGCCATCGTAGGGATTGTGGCCTTCTGGACACCTTCGGCCATGGACTTGGCGTCACCACCGCCAGTTACCGCCATGACATTGAACACTTCTATCATCCCCCACACTGTTCCCAGCAGTCCCAGCAACGGGCACAACGCCACCATCGCCTTAATCATGGGCATAAACTGATTAATCTGCATGCTGGCCTGAGAGAGCAGCATGCTGCGGATCTGCTTGGCTTCCCAGGACTTCCTCTCCGCGCGGCCCTCCCACTTGGCGATGACTTTGGTGGCATCTTGCTTCCAAGCAAACTTCAGGTACCACACGCGCTCGAAAATCAGGGTCCACATCACGAACAGCAGGGCTGCAATCAGCCAAAGAACCTCGCCACCCTGTTCCATGAAAGCGAGCAGCACCTGAGCTAAACCGTCCATATCAAGACCTCAGGTTAGCTTCAGTGTGCTCCGCAATCATACCCGTGGTCTGCTCGTCCAGGATGTGAATGATCCGTTGGGCGCGACCGTTCACGATGGTGAACATCAGTACGGTCGGAATCGCCACCAAAAGGCCCAGCACGGTGGTGATCAAGGCGCTAGAAATACCCCCGGCCATAGCCTTGGGATCACCCGCACCAAAGATAGTAATGGCCTGGAAGGTCAGAATCATACCCGTCACCGTACCCAGCAGCCCCATTAGCGGCGCAATAGCGGCGATAATCTTCAGCAGGGTAAGACCACTCTCCAGCTCCGGCGTTTCCTTCAGCACACCCTCGGACAGCTTCAGCTCCAGGGTCTCAGTGTCCATATTGGGATTGTCCTCGTGTATCTTTAGCACACGACCCAAAGGATTATTGGTGTTCGCCTTGTCTGACCTAAGCTGAGCACTCACCCTCCCGCCCACGGTGGTCAGTACGGAGAAGCGGTAGATGGCCAACAGAAAGGCAAAAATACCCAACGCGGTGATGGCGTAGCCGACGTAACCGCCCTGATGCCAGCGCTCTGCCAGTGTCGGCGTACCAATGATGGCCGCCAGATAGGAGCCGCCAGTAGGGCCGGTAGGATCCACGCCGAAGGGGTTCAGTCCGCCCGAAGCAGAGGCCAAGTCGGCAGCCCAACCGGTGTAGGGACCACTAGGTTGGCGCGCTAGCTCACTGAGCTTCCCGTTCTGAAAGCTGAGATAGTTGCCGTCCATATCGACGATATTGAAAGAGCCCACGCGCAGCACCTGGCGCTCAGTACTCTCCCCTCCGGGCGAAGACACATCCGCTGAGAACGTGGTTACCGCGCCGGTCTCGCGGATTTCGCGCAACAGCTCGTACCACACCCGCTCGATCTCCTCAATACTGGGTAGGCCCGTAGAATTGTTCATCCTTTCTACAAGCTCTTGCAGAAAGACTTCTCGGCCGGGATACTGAGCCGAGGCCAACGAATAATTCTCGAAGTTGGTTATCAGATCTCCGGCAGCCGACGTGAGATGCCCAAACAGCTCCTTCAGAGTGCCGAGCTTCTCAGTCAATAATTCTTCCTTGGCAGCGATCAGAAGCTCGTTTTCTTCGAAGGCGTTTTCCAGTTCAGTAGAGAGCGCTTCTTGGCGAGCACGCTCATCCTGCGCCCGTTTCAATTCTGCAGCTTGGCCGGCCTTGTCATTCGCAAAGCGCTGTTCCCGCTGTCGATTTTCCCTGGCCTCCGTGGTCTGGCCCTGCTTGACAAAGCCCAACAACTCATCCAGAGATTTAGCCTGCTGCGCAAGGACGGATCCACCTGAAACTGCCAGTGCGCCGCAGAGTGCGAGGGCAGCACCTTTTACCCATGTAATGCTCATCAGTTAGACTCCGGCGCCGCTATGGGCATTTTCAACAAATCAGTTGTTTTCTGCTTGTTTACAATTGCAATGCCATCTTTAATGGAGGCGTCGTAGTCACCCGAAGGCAATGTCACCCAGCTCCTGGAGGTATTGTTCCAGGCGCCGTTCAAGGCACCATCCGATGACCGATAGGCAAGTGCGATGCGGCCCACTTGCAGAAAGTCTACTTCTCGCTCGCTGCCGTCGGTGTCAATCGGCCCCTTATAAGTACTGATTGTGCGGCCGTATTGAAGCTCGATATTGTAGGCTTCGAGTACCGCACGAAATATTTCTGCCGTGTCCAGGTTATCGCGATCAAGACTGCTGCGCAGCATCTGCACGCGCGCTAAGCGTTCTTTTTCTTCAAACGGTATATCCAGTTTTATAAAAGCCTCGAGACCGTCTAGCATACGGGGAACTAGCGGGGGTATCTGCCGGGCAATGACCGTCGACTTATCGATATCTGCCTCAATCCCGGCGATGCGCGCGACTTGGTTATCAATTTGACGCTGCAGGCGAGCGTTGTAAACCTTCAAACCATCGACCTGCTTGGTCACCGTCTTATAGTCAGACAGTAAATCACGGGTTTCATCGGCCAGCCGGTCAATTTTCACCTGCGAATTGCGCGCGGCGTTGTTTTTGGATTTACCCACCGCCAGGATCGAGTCCAATGTGGTGGCTTGCACCGTTGCCACAGAACCACCAAGGGTGCCTGCGGTAATCAGCGTGGCGATCAAGACTACTTTCAATCGGTGCTTAGTCATGGGAATAGTACTTCCTATAATTCAACAGAGTGATTCACAGCTAACGAGGATAGACCGAATTCATCTTCAATACCGATGAAAATTAGTCACAACAAACCGAGCAAGGCAATTTAAACCAAGTCGGGGGGTGTTTTCAATCAATGTCCTAAAGCATTCATTATAATCCATGCGAGTGTGTATTTTAGTTACACTTTTTATGGCCGCTTTATTTCAAAGTAACACTATTTGCGGGGCGGCGCCTGCGAATCAACATCGACGGATTCATAGCACAAAAAGCTGTAATCATAAGGGTTGGGCGCCTCAGCAGCGCGATACTCCCGACTGACCTCCCGCCACCTAGCCCAGTCAATAGGCGGCAGCACAGCATCGCCCTTGACGTTCGCGTGGACCTCTGTCACGTAAAGGCGGTCGGCTGCAGGAATCGCGGCTTGATAGATCTGCGCGCCGCCAATCACGACGGCCTCCTGCGCACCGTCAAGCAACGCGATACTCGCGGCCAGTTCCAGCGCCTCATCGAGGGAATACACCACTTTCACACCCTCAACCTGCAGCCTCATATTGCGTGTAATCACAATATTAGTGCGCCCCGGCAGCGGCCTGCCGATAGACTCAAAGGTCTTACGGCCCATGATGATGGGCTTGCCCATGGTGACGCGCTTGAAATAGCGCAAGTCTTCTGGAAGATACCAGGGCAGAGCATTATTGTTGCCAATAACGCCGTTTTCAGCAGCGGCCACCATAACGGCCAGCCTGATCACGCCGCTAACCCAAACATCACACCGCTACCGGTGCTGCGATATGAGCGTGAGGGTTGTAGTCCTGTAAGTCGAAATCTTCGAATCGATAATCATAGATGCTGTCCGGTCGACGCAGAATATTGATGCGAGGAAGCGGAAGCGGCTCTCGGGTCAACTGCTTTTGCACCTGCTCCAGATGATTATTGTAGATATGGGAGTCGCCGGTACAAATGATAATTTCTCCTGGCACCAGATCACACTGCTGCGCCAACATCAGGGTAAGCAACGCCAGGCTGGCAGTATTATAAGGCAAGCCCAGAAAGGAGTCGCTGGAGCGAATCATCAGCTGCGCAGACAGCCGTCCGTCTGCCACATAAAACTGATACAGCAGATGGCAGGGCGGCAGCGCCATACGACCGGCCTTCACATTCTCCTGCGGACTCATGCGCTCATCGGGCAAGAATTCGACATTCCAAGCGTGAAACAGAATGCGACGACTGTCCGGATTATTGCGCAAGCAATCGATCACATAGTCGATTTGATTGATTGTACTGCCATCACGAGTAGGCCACGCGGTCCATTGGGCACCATAGATAGGCCCAAGCTCACCCTTCTCGGTGGCCCACGCGTTCCAGATAGAGACGCCATTCTCCTTCAACCAACGGGTATTCGTATCCCCGCTCAGAAACCAAAGAAGCTCGTTAACGATGCTCTTAAAGTGCAGTTTCTTGGTTGTCAGTAGCGGAAATCCGGTGGCCAGATCGTGACGATACTGCCGTCCGAAGACAGATAGAGTACCGGTACCCGTTCGATCTCCCTTGCGCACACCGTGGTCGAGAATATCCTGCAGCAGCTCCAGATATTGTTTCATTTAGCGCCTTTCGACTTCCGTTGCGGAGCCGCCCCGTTCGTATTGCGATAAGCCATAGCAATCAGGTAGAGCCCCAACACCACCATGGGCAGTGAAAGTAGCTGTCCTCGGGTCATCCATCCCATCGCCTCGAAACCAATGTGTCGGTCTGGCTCCCGGAAAAACTCTGCAATAAATCGCAGGCAACCATAGCCTAGGGCAAAAACTCCAGCAACAGACCAAGTCGGCCTTTCACGAGACGAAAACCACAGCATGATGACAAACAATAGCACCCCCTCTAGGGCAAACTGATACAGCTGTGAGGGATGTCGGGCGAGTTGCAGCGGGTCACGCGGAAAAATCATTGCCCAGGGCGCGTCAGTGGGCCGCCCCCACAGTTCCTGACCGATAAAGTTTCCCAGACGTCCGAGCGCCAGGCCCACTGGCGCGAGCGGCGCGACAAAGTCCATCAGTGACCCAAACCCTATTTTGTGGCGACGGGCAAAAAGGTACATGGCAAACAGTACACCTAATAAACCGCCATGAAACGACATGCCACCCTGCCAAACCCGCAGTATCCAGGTGGGGTCTTGCAGCAGCTTTTCACCCCCATAAAAGAGGGCGTAACCTACCCGACCGCCAAGGACGACGCCCAGCGCGGCATAAAAAATGAGGTCGTCGACCTGATCACGCTGAACCGCCGTCCAGGGCAATCGGCTGCGCCGTGCCGCCAGCCACCAGGCAAAGGCCAATCCGGCCAGATAGGTTAGGCCATACCAATGTACCGTTAATGGCCCCAAGGACAGGGCGACAGGGTCTAATTCAGGATATGGCAGCATGGTTTCACTTCAATGAGTAGCCAACGAATAAGCCGGACAACCGTCGCCCGTATGAGTAATCAAGATCGAAAAAACGTATTATCATCCAGCGCGCAGGGATTCACAATTATTTCGCCCCGACTAATGGTTACAATTTATGTGCTTGTTGATTTTGGCCCACCAGATTTCATCAGACTATCCCCTTTTAGTGACGGCCAACCGGGATGAGTTTCACGCCAGGCCTACCGCTGCATCCCATTTCTGGCCTGAATACCCGGAGCTGCTGGCTGGCAAGGACCTCCTGCAGGGCGGAACTTGGATGGGTATGACCCGCAGTGGACGCTTTGCAGCAGTGACTAACTACCGCGACCCGTCACACACACCTGAGGCTCCCCGCTCCCGCGGAGAACTCCCGCTGCAGTACCTGACGGGCTCGCAGACCCCCGAGGACTTCCTCAGCGACATTGCAGCACAGGCGCAGGACTATGCGGGTTTTAATCTTCTGGTGGGCGGTCACGACAACCTGTGGCATTACACCAACAGCGATACAAAGGGTCCGCAGAACCTGCCCCCTGGCATCTATGGGCTCAGCAACGCCACCCTCGACACACCCTGGCCCAAGGTCGTGCTTGGCAAAGCCAAACTGCTGGCGCTGCTAGAGACCGGCCCGATATCCCACCGCGCACTGGCCGACGTCGTTTCCAGCCAGCAACTGGCGGACCAAAACAGCCTCATTGCGCAAGGCCTCGACAGCACCATGGAGTCCACATTATCACCTCAGTTTATTGTGACGGACACCTACGGCACGCGCTCCAGCACCACTTTGTGGTTCGATGCCAAGGCCCAGGCCAGCTGGCTGGAACTGAGCTTCAATGCACAGGGGGTATTGCGCGAGGTGCAACACAAAGAAATGAGTTTGGCCGACAGGTAAAAACAGTGCCGGCAACAAAGACGGGCAAAAATAGTGGCAGTGCCGCCCTATTCCACCGGACTGTGAATGAACTTTTCCATTCCGTGCTCGGCAAGAAAGCGCTCCAGGCGACGGCTTATCTCATCGGCATAATCCATTGCCATCACTTCTTCCAGCAATTCGCGCGCCTCACTGCCTCGAATATGCCGTAGTGCGTTCTTGACTTTAGGAAGACTTGTCGCGTTCATCGACAAGACGTCGTATCCCATTGCCAGCAAGAGCACAGCCGCGCCCGGGTCCCCGGCCAACTCCCCGCAGATTCCAACAGGAACGTTCTCCGCCACACCGGCCACCGCAACTTCTTGAAGCGCCATTAGTACGGCCGGGTGCAGAGATTGGTAAAGTCGCGCCACCCGCGCATTATTGCGATCCACTGCCAACAGATACTGAGTAAGATCGTTACTGCCGACCGACAAGAAATCGACACGTTTGGCCATCGCCCGCGCCTGGTAAACCGCCGACGGCACCTCAACCATGACGCCAATGGGCGGCAGCTTTCCTGCTAAACCGCCTCGGCTGAGCTCACGGTGACAGCGCTTGATCAGATCGAGCGCCTCATCCAGCTCCGGAATATTGCAGACCATGGGCAACATAATACGCAGATTGCCTAGGCCCTCATTGGCCTTGAGCATAGCGCGAACCTGAGCCAGGAATATCTCCGGGTGATCCAGTGTCACGCGAATGCCGCGCCAACCCAAAAAAGGGTTGTCTTCTTCGATAGGAAAATACGACAGCGCTTTGTCGCCGCCGATATCCAGCGTGCGCATGGTCACAGGTTTGGGCGCAAAGGCCTCTAATTGCTGGCGATAGATTTGTCGCTGCTCCTCCTCACTGGGAAAACGATCCCTGAGTAGAAACGGCACCTCAGTGCGGTAAAGGCCGACACCCTCAGCACCTTGTTCCAGCGAGCGGGTGACATCCGCCATCAAACCGGTATTCACCCACAGCGGCATGCGATGGCCGTCGAGCGTCACACAGGGCTCGTCTCGCAGCGATTCGAGATCCCGCGAGAGTGCACTGTCTTCATCAACGATTTGCTGGAAGCGCTGCTTGATCTCGGGCAGGGGGTTGATATGCACCGTGCCGTTATACCCATCGATAATCAACTCGCGGTCTTGCAGCCTGGCATAGGGCAAATCGATCGCACCCATCACCGTAGGCACCCCCATCGCTCGAGCGAGAATGGCAACATGTGAATTGCCCGAGCCACGCACGGATATCAGGCCCACGAGCTTCTCGCGAGGAATCTCTCCGAGGGAGGTCGCCGTCAGCTCCTCACCCACAAGAATCGTCTGGCTCGGGTAGGTCTTCACTTCGTGACTGGCCGCCTGCAGGTAAGCGAGCACTCGCGTACCCAAATCCTTAACATCCACCGCGCGTTCTTTCAGGTAACTGTGTTCCATACGCTCAAAATGACGAATGTGCTCTATCATCACTTGGCTCAACGCGCCCTGCGCCCACTGCCCAGCTTTGATCAGGCCAACCACTTCCGCGCCAATGGTAGAGTCGTCCAGAATGCTGAGATAGACATCAAACAGCGCATGGTCCTCAGGGCTGAGCTCTGAACCCAGATTGTCAGCAACTCGTTGAATATCTTCCTGCACGCTTTGCAGAGCCTCACGGAAGGCACGAACTTCCGCGCGCCTATTTTTCGCTTGACGCGCTGGAACGGCGTAAAGGTCTGCGCCCGGCGAAACCACTACAGCAGTGCCAATTGCGATCCCCGCAGCACCGGGCACACCCACAATCTTGGCAGGGGCCGCTCCGTCTAATGCCTGCGACTCGACAACACCGGTCGCCTGGGCATGCGCAATAACACCTGCCAGCTGTGCCGACAGCGTCACCAGAAAAGCTTCTTCACTCTCATCAAAACGACGGCGCTCAGCCTGTTGCACCACCAATACACCCAGCAGACGCCGCTGGTGAATGATGGGCACGCCCAAAAATGCGTGAAAGTGCTCCTCCCCAATACCGGGAAGGAATTGAAAGTTGGGATGATTCTCGGCTTCTTCAAGGTTGACCGGCTCTCCTCGCTCTGCGACCAGACCGATCAGGCCCTCGCCCTCCGCAAGGCTGGCCATACCCACCAACTCTTGGTTTAGTCCTTGGGTCGCCTGAAACACATAGCGCCCGCCCGCCAAATCTCGCATGTACACACTGCACACCTGAGTATTCATGGCTTCACGAACACGGCGCACAGTAATCTGAAGAGCCTCATTCAGCCCACGGGCTGCATTGACCTCCTGAACAATGTGGCGCAGAGTTTCGAGCATAGTGGCTTACGCCCCCTCACGTTTGTCAGTGTAGCGTCCCAACGGCAGGGCCAATTCTTTCATTGCCCTGCGGTAAACCTCGCGCTTGAATGAAACCACCTGATTCAGCGGATACCAATAGCTGACCCATTGCCAATGATCAAACTCAGGCTTGTCATCAAGATCCAGCTGCACCGCCGCGTCATCCTTCAGCAGCCGCAGTAAAAACCATTTTTGTTTCTGCCCGATACACAAAGGCTTTTGACCCTCACGAACGAATCGCCGCGGCAGCCGATAACGCAACCAGCCTTTGGTAATGCCTAAAACCTCCACCGCGTCGGGCGACAAGCCCAACTCTTCATGTAATTCGCGATACAACGCCTGCTCTGGAGACTCTCCCTTGCTAATACCCCCCTGGGGGAACTGCCAGTTATTCTGGCCACCAACCCGCCGAGCCCACAACAACTGAGCCTGGTCGTTGACCAGCATTATTCCAACATTCGGCCGAAAACCGTCTGAATCAATCACTTAAAAAGTTCACCTATTAGTAGAGTAGGGTATTGTTCCACAATTTGCAGGCCCTGAGAAATTTACTATAGCTGACTCTAGGACTATGATATCAATCCTTTTTTCGAGACCCCCACTGTGACACTGGCTATTTTTGACCTCGACAATACCCTAATCGGCGGCGACAGCGACAATCTATGGGGACAATTCCTCTGCGAGCAGCACCTCGTAGAGACTACCGATTACGCCCAGCGCAATGATCAGTTCTATGCTGACTATCAGGCCGGCCAGCTAGATATAGACGCCTATCTTCGCTTCGCCCTCAGTGCATTGAAGGGGCACTCTCCGCGACAACTTGAGGATTGGCATCTAGCCTTCATGGCCAGCAAAATCACACCCATCATGCTACCTAAAGCTGCGGCCCTCATTGACGACCACCGGCAGCGCGGACACGAACTGCTGGTCATTACCGCGACCAATCGCTTCATCACTGAACCTATCGTCCAATCACTGGGCATTCAAAACCTGATTGCCAGTGAAGGAGAAATCATTGACGGCCGCTATACCGGAGAGCCAAGCGGTGTACCCTCCTACCACAGAGGCAAGGTCACCCGGCTCTATGAATGGCTGCATAAGCGCCAGGCCAGCCTCGATGGGGCATGGTTTTATAGCGATTCACGCAATGATCTGCCGCTGTTAGAGCTGATTGATCATCCGGTGGCCGTTGATCCCGATGATGTCTTACGGGCTAGAGCTATTGAGCTCGAATGGCCAGTGATTTCACTGCGCTGACAGGTCTCGCCACGGCGTCGAGCTTTCGGTTCAGTATTGAGAGGTCGCGCCGCAGTGCGTAAAAAAATTCTACACCTTACGCGCAAATACCGCCTTCAAATACTCTGTCTCAGGGATTGCCGGATGAATCGGATGATCTGGCCCCTGAGCGCCCTGCTCAACCACGCGTATACCACAATCAGCCCGCACCGCCGCCTGTTGCATTGCTGTCATCAAATCTGCGCGAGACAGATGCATAGAGCATGATGCGGAAACCAACAGGCCGCCGGGTTGTAATAGCTGCAAGCCCAGGTCATTGATGCGGCGATAGGCCGCTATGCCTTTTTTGAGGTCTTTTTTACGCTGGATAAAGGCGGGCGGATCGAGAATAACCACCTCAAACCGACTGCCCTGCGCAACCATCGCAGCCATCGTCTCGGGCGCAGAACCACGGCGAGTCACGACGCGGGACTCCACTTGATTCAGACGGGCGTTGGCATCAACACCTTCCAGCGCCTGAGCGGAGCTATCCAGACAACATACCTCGGTTGCACCAAAAGCGGCAGCCTGAACACCCCATCCGCCAATATAGCTGTAGACATCCAGTACGCTTTTGTCTTTGACCCAGTTCGCTAGGCGCGCCCTAGACATGCGGTGGTCGTAAAACCAACCGGTCTTCTGGCCATCAAAGACCGGCGCTAGAAATTGCACACCATTCTCTTCTAGGGCAACGTGCTGAGGCACTTCGCCATAAACGACCGCACTGTCAGTGGAAAGCCCCTGCTCCCGACGGCTGCGACTGTCGGCCCGCAACAAAATGCCTCGCGGTTGCAGCGTCGCAATCAACGCCGCCAGTAATGGCTCGCAATAGCGCTCCAGGCCGCTATTGTTGAGCTGCATCACCAAATAGTCACCGAAACGGTCTATGATCATTCCAGGCAGCGTATCGCTGTCGCCATAAACTAATCGGTAAAAGGGTTTTTCAAAAGCCGCCTGCCGCATGGCCAGAGCCGCCTCCAATCTCGACGTAAAGAAGGGGGTATCCATGGCACGCTGCTCGCCGGGCGCGTACATCCTGGCGCAAATAAGTGCGCTAGGCTCCATGTAGGCACTGCCGAGCAGCTTGCCATTGGCATTTCTGACCGCCACTAGATCGCCGGCAGAATAACCACTCAGGTGTGAGCGCTGGCTATCAACTTCATTGGAATAGACCCAAAGGTGACCGCCACGCAAACGGTGATCGGCGCCTTTGCGCAAGAAGAGATCAATCACGGGGTATCCAATCGAGGCTTGAATGCCTATTCGTCTTCACATTGCTGCTGATAATCCTCAGCAGACAACAGTGCATCCAGATCACTGGTGTCAGCAGGCTGCAACTTATAAAACCACCCGTCATTATAGGGGTCGGAGTTGACGATCTCGGGCTCATCTTCAAGCATCGAGTTGATGGCGATCACCTCACCACCCATCGGCGCATAGACATCCGACGCCGCCTTAACCGACTCTACAACGCCAGCATCATCCGCCGCTGCAAAAACAGTTCCCACCTCGGGCAACTCCACAAACACGACATCACCCAACGCTTCCTGCGCATGGTCGGTGATGCCAACCGTCACCGTGCCATCATCTTCGCGCCGGGCCCATTCGTGTGTAATAGCGTATCTGAGTTCACTTGGCGTCTGGCTCATAGTATTCCCTCTGAAAATATATATCCGGACTCAGCGCTAGGCGCGACGATGAGCGATGCCATTATGGCGCTATTAAGTGGCTCAGTTTAACGGCCCAGTGATGAAAAACAATATCCCTGAGTAACGAAAGAATTACTCCAGTCCCATGGCATGGCGCAGCAGCTGTTGCTTAAGTGGCTGTATCTGGCCCACGACCCGCATACCGGCATTGCGCAACCAGCGCAACGGCAATGACTGCTGTTCAAACAACCGCTTAAAACTGTCCATAGCGGTCATCATCAGTAGGTTGTCACCCTTGCGACGGCGCTGATAGCGACGCAGCAGCTCCAGCTGCCCTGGACTGACGCCGCGGGTATGGCCGGCCAAAATCTCCTCGGCCAAAACGGCAATATCCTGCAGCCCGAGGTTAATCCCCTGCCCGGCCAAGGGGTGAATCGTGTGCGCCGCATCTGCCACCAGCGCGACCCCCGGTTGCACATAGTCAACCGCATGACGCTGGCGCAGTGGAAACGCCAAGCGCTTAGTGCTGCCTATCACTGTGCCAACCCGTCCTTCGATAGCGCGCTCGAGCGCGGCGCAAAAAGACTGATCCTCCAGCGCCAGCAGGTCATCAACCAGATGTTCCTGCAATGACCACACGATCGAACAGTAGTGGCGTCCGTCCTCGCTGGGCAGCGGCAGCAATGCCAGCGGCCCGGTGGGCAGAAAGCGTTGCCACGCTGTGTTTTCATGCGAGCGGGCAACTTCTACTGTGGCCACAATCGCGTGATGGCCGTAATCCCACTCCCGACTTTCGAACGCCATCATCGTCCTCACCGGTGACAGCGCCCCGTCCGCTGCCACCAATAAATCGGCCTCAAGCACTCCTCCATCTTCCAGCTCTAACAACATGCGGGAGGAGCTCAGCCGCGTGCAGGTGCTTAGCGCGACCGGATGTAACAAGCTGATGTCTGGAGCGGCCTCAACCTTGGCAAGTAACGCACGGGTGATCACGCGGTTTTCCACGATGTGTCCCAGCTCCGGCAGTTTAACCTCGGCACGGTCAAACTCAATTTCTCCGGTTCCCTGCGCATCCCATACGGTCATATGGTGATAAGCGCAGTAGCGGTAGTCAACGATCGACTGCCATACCCCCAGTTGTTCCAACAATGCGCGCGATCGCGGCGTCAAGGCACTCACGCGCGGATCAAAATTTTGCAGGCTACAGTCGGTCGGCAATGTAGCCGTATCGAGCGGTTGCGCCTCGATCAGTGCAATCGACAAGCCCTCACCGCTGAGTGCAACTGCCAGAGAGGACCCGGCGATACCCGCGCCGACGATCGCAATATCAAATTGTCGGGTCTCAGCCACTCACTTAACTCCCATTACCCGCTACACCTGCTGCATAACGCACAAACTCTCGCTTGAGATTAGGCATGATGTCCAACCCTGCCAGCGCCAGATCTCGCCCCAGACCCAACACAGGGTCGGCATGCATGAACAGAGCAGGTATGCGATCACTGAATTGTATGGTCCTGTCCTGGTCAGTTTGTTGCCGCTGCTGGTAGCGCTGTAGCATCTTCAGATCACCCGGAGCCAACCCGGCAGCAATGCCCTGGCTCAGCACACGACCCAGTTCGGCCACATCCCGTAGCGCCAGATTGAAACCTTGCCCGGCCACAGGATGCAACGCATGGGCAGCATTACCCATGACGACTATACCTTGGCGCACCTGTTCACTGGACTGCACTAACGATAAGGGGTACGCGTGACGCTCGCCCACTTTTACCAGACGACCCAATCGGTAGCCAAAACGTTCCTGAAGAACCTGCAAAAACTCCGCTTCATCACAGTCGCGCAAATGTCGGGCTTGCTCAGCAGGCAAAGTCCACACAAGCGCACTCCGATTCTCTGTGCCGTCTGCCTTAAGCAAGGGTAACAACGCCAAGGGTCCGGTATCAGTAAAACGCTCATAGGCACAACCGCCATGTGGCTCCGCGGAGGCGATGTTCGCCACCAATGCGTGTTGCCGATAGGGCTTCTCATTAACGGCCATGCCCAGCTGATCGCGCAGCCGCGAATTGGCACCATCTGCGACCAACAATAGGCTTGCACTAAGACGACTCTTCGATCCCTCACCCTCCAGCTCAAGGGTGACGCACTTCCTCTCCGGTCTGGCGCCAACCACCTTGGCCGGACAGCGCACCTCAACTCGACCCTGTCGATATAACTGTTGAATCAGCGCGTTGCCGAGCCAGCCATTTTCCACCACATAGCCCAGGGCAGGCCAACGGTAATCACTGGCCTGCAAAAGAGTGCTGCCAAATCGACCTCGACTAGAGACATGAATACTTTCAATGGCGCACAGCCATTGGCGCAAACCTTCCCACACATTCATGTCGTCATAAATCTGGCGGGAGCTGTAGCTCAGTGCTGTAGAACGCGCATCAAATGCCGGATGATAATCCGGCACGCCGCCCTCGACAGCCGCGGGAATTGGGACGCTCTCTACCAGCAGAATCGTCGTTTGTGCTGGCAACACTGCGCCCAACTGAAGTGCGAGGCTGATGCCTACCATGCCACCACCGGCAATAACAATGTCGAAATGATCAGACATAGATCAAGCGGCCATCAAGGCCTCTATCTCCTCTATCGTTTTCGGTACGCTCGCTGTGATGACGTCGCAGCCCTCTTCCGTCACCACCACATCATCCTCTATTCGGATCCCTATACCGCGCCACTTCTTTGCCACGTTGGTGTTGCTCTCAGAGATATAGAGCCCTGGCTCAACGGTCATGACCATACCGGGCTCCAGCACGCGCCATTCCTCGCCGACCCGATAGTCACCGACATCATGCACATCCAAACCCAACCAGTGCCCCACACGGTGCATATAAAAGTCGCGGTAGGCGTTGCGCTTGATCAAGCTCGCGACACTGCCCTTGAGCAGTCCCAGAGCAACCAGGCCCTGAGTGAAAACCTTCACGCTGGCATCATGTGGCTGATTCCAGTGATTACCGGGCACTATTTCAGCAATAGCCGCCAACTGCGCGCGCAGTACCAACTCGTAAAGAGCCCGCTGCTCGACACTGAAGCGACCATTGACGGGGAAAGTGCGGGTCACATCCGAGGCATAATATTCCAGCTCACAACCCGCATCGATTAATACTAGGTCGCCATCACGCATCTTGTCGCTATTTTCGATATAGTGCAGGACACACGCGTTGCGGCCACTGCCAACAATACTGGGATACGCAGGACATCGGGCACCAGACGACGCGAACTCGTATTGTATCTCGGCCTCTAACTCATACTCGTACAGGCCACCTCGGCAGACATGCATGGCACGACGATGCGCGCGCGCAGTAATATCCGCAGCCTTGCGCATCAGGCGCAACTCAGCGGCGCTCTTGTATAAACGCAATTCATGCACCATATGATCCAGATCAGTAAATTCTCCAGGGGGAACTGCACCGGTAGATTCCTTGCTGCGAATACTGCTCACCCAACCCATGATTTGGCGATCGAATTCGGTGCTACGCCCCATAGAGTAATAAACGCGTTCTCGCCCTTCAACCAGACCGGGAAGAATCTCGTCGATGTCTCCGATGGGGAAGGCGTCATCTGCGCCGTATTTTTCACACACTCCCTCTGGCCCTGCACGATAGCCGTGCCACAACTCTAAAGCGGGATCGCGCTCCCGGCAAAAGACCACAAACTGGCCATGTCGGCGGCCAGGCAATAGCACCAATACCGCATCTGGCTCGACGAACCCTGACAGATAAAAGAAATCACTGTCCTGACGAAAAGGATACAGTGTGTCCCGACTGCGCACCTGCTCATCGGCGGAAGGTATGATGGCAATACTATTGGGGTCCATCAAAGCGATGAGATTTCTTCGTCGGCGCGCAAACTCAGTCTTACTAATGCTCATAATATCATTCGTCCGCACCCTTGCGGCCATTGAATAGTGATGAAGAGACTACCATAGCTAGTGGAGGAGCCGTTCTGTTTCGGGCGACACATCGCTGTCCTCGGTAGTCGCCAGACTGTCTAAAAACACATTGACCACTGCCGCCCGCAAATACTCCACCAGCTCTATGTAGCTGTCCTCTGCATCTTCCTCGCTCTCATCGTCAGCATGCGCCTGAGCCATGGCAGCAATATCTTTGAGCACCTCCCCGGTATCTTGAGAGAGCGCGGCTGCGGTCTCCTCATTCCCAGCGATCACATAGGCAAAGCCTGACATAAATCCATCGCACCAGCTCGCCAGGGCCGACGCTCTCAAACCGATTTCCTCATCATCATCAGGCAGCAGGGGTAGGAACGTGAACTCCTCATCCTTCAACGCCACTTCGGTAACGGTGTACAGCTGCATGATGCGACTGGCGAGCTCTCCATGCATTACGATATCGAGGGCCTGAGACAGCGCATCAAGGCCATACTCCGCCTCCGTCGGCGCACCTGTACACAGTATCCCGCAAAGGCAGCCGTGCAGCTGGGAGGGCGACACCAACATCCCCTGATCCACCAGGTGATCGGCAAACTCATCGAAGTCAAAAACGCCGACTTCCTCAGCTAGATCTTCATGCATAGGGTATTCTCCGTGGGAGGTCGCACCCGGCTCGGTGCACAGGCGCCTCCACTGTTAACTGTAAAAGAGTTGGCAGGCTATTGATATATAAAGATTTTGTGTCGTTGACCTCGATGCCATGCACCACTATAGTAGAACTCCAATAATACTCGTACCAGTATACCCGCATGCCTGTAAATCAACTCAAAGACCTTGAAAATAAAATCGACGAACTTATCGCCTTGTGTGATGCGTTAAATCGCGAAAATAGTGCGCTCAAGTCAGATGTTGCTGGCTGGGATGATGAGCGAAAGGATCTTATCAACAAGAACGAACTGGCCCGCTCCAAAGTAGAGACCATGATAGATCGCCTGCGCGCAATGGAGTCACAAGTGTGAGCACACCCAACACCACGACCGTCAAGATTCTCGACAAAGACTATCAGGTGACATGCCCCGAAGAGAAGGAAGCAGAACTGTTGGTTTCTGCAAAATATCTGGACAAGCAGATGCGCGCGATTCGTGACACTGGAAAGGTTATCGGTCTGGAGCGGATCGCAGTCATGGCGGCGCTCAACATTAGTCATGAACTGCTCCAACCCAATAGCGAGCCGGATGCAAGCAACACTGCGGATGATTCTGTGAAACGCCTCAGCAGCAAGCTGAACAGCGCTCTGCAAGAGCTGCGGCAACTCAAAATCAGCTAACGTGCACAAATTCATTCGTTTATTTGTGGATTATGTGCGGTGCATTAACCGTATCTGAGCTATACTAAAAGTGGGACCCTAGCTTATTCGCCAGACTTTCAGTCCTCGAGCCGATATAGTGTAACCGGGGATTTCTCGTTACTGTTGGTGTGCATGTCCGGTTTTGGCCGGAAAGCCTTTTTCAGTGCAGGAGTCACCACCTTGAACCATCGGGTTCAAGGGCAGTTCTGTCAGCGGTAAGCCGGGAATCCTTTTTTACTATGGCAGATGTTCAACGTAGAAAAACTCGACTCCGTAGCGATTTGCGGCAGCGCCGAAACAGCCTAAACTCTGCCCAACAAGACACCGCAGCCCAAGCTTTAATTCACTCAGTTGTGACACTTCCAAACTGGGCAAGCGCCCAACGCATTGCCCTGTACTTGGCGACGGATGGAGAAATCGATACCCGCGCCTTGGAAACCACAGCGCGAGGCCTAGCCAAAGAAATTTTTTTACCTCTTATCACTGACAGCCGTCTCTGCTTTGCGCAGTGGCATGAACAGGCACTCCTTTCATCCAACCGATATAACATTGCGGAACCGCCAGCGGACGCAGTTCGCTGCCCGGCATCAGATCTGGATATTATTTTTCTCCCCACTGTGGGATGGGACGGGCACGGCGGTCGCCTAGGAATGGGGGGCGGTTTCTATGATCGCACGTTATCTGGAATTTCCGGTCCGTTACTGGTTGGGCTCGCCCATGAAAACCAGCATGTAGACGAAATTCCATTAGAAAACTGGGATATCGCACTGGATTATGTGGCCACCGATGTCGGCCTGCATCGCTGCCAAAAGGATTCTCGGTACTAGTCACACTCCGGAGCAAAAGCGGAGCCCAAACTACTATGAGCCGCGTTTTAGGCCTGACTAGTTCCGAGATAGAGCTTATATGCCCGATTATTTGTTTCCTCTGAATACGTGAAATTGATCCGATCCAATACCTGCTCGAATTGTTTCCGCTCAGATTTGCGCACCTGAACCCCAACAAAAATTCGGCCATAGGCGGCGCCATGATTGCGATAATGAAACATAGAAATATTCCAGCTCGATCCCAACCCCGCTAGAAACTTGAGGAGAGCACCGGGACGCTCGGGAAATTCGACACGATAAACCCGTTCATCCTGCAATTGGGCTGAAGCATGCCCTCCCACCATATGACGGACATGCAACTTAGCCACCTCGTTATCGGTCATATCCTCGGCGGTGTAACCGCGCTCCCGCAGATCGACTAGCAGTGTCGCCAAATCGTCTCCCCCTGGCGCAATTGAAAGACCCACAAAAACCTGGGCGGCGTTCGCATCTGCGTAGCGATAATTGAACTCAGTAATACTTCGGCGCCCCAATGCGCTGCAAAACTTTTTAAAACTGCCGGGCCGTTCGGGTACAGTGACACTGATTATAGCCTCCCTTTGCTCGCCAATTTCCGTGCGCTCGGAGATGTAGCGCAGACGGTCGAAGTTGGTATTAGCGCCGCTGACAATAGCCAATAAATCCTGCCCCTGCACGCCCGTTCGATGTACATACTTTTTTAAACCGGCCAGGGCTAACGCTCCAGCAGGCTCTGCGATACTGCGGGTATCTTCAAAAATGTCCTTGATCGCTGCACACATTTCATCCGTAGATACCGTGATGACTTCCTCTACCGTTTTCCGGATGATGCGAAAAGGCTCCTTACCAATCTGCGCCACAGCGCAGCCGTCGGCGAACAAACCCACCTCAGTAAGGGTATCCCTGCGCCCACGCGATAAAGCCAGCTGCAAACAGGCGGCATCTTCTGGCTCGACACCAATCATTCGCGTCTGTGGCCAGGCGGACTTCACATAAGCAGAAACACCCGCCAATAGTCCTCCTCCACCTACTGGCACGAACAAAGCGTCCAACGGGTTTGGGTGTTGCCGCACGATCTCCATGCCCACAGTGCCCTGCCCTGCGATCACATCCGGATCATCAAACGGGTGCACATACGTCATACCCTTGGCTTGCATAAGCTCCCGGGCCTGCAATGCTGCTTCGTCGTAGGAGTCGCCATGTAGCAAAACCCGGGCACCAAGGCGGCGTACGGCCTCTATTTTAATCTGTGGTGTCGTCCGCGGCATGACAATAGTCGCCTTCACTCGCAGCTTCTTCGCCGCCATGGCAACACCCTGCGCATGGTTTCCTGCCGAAGCGGCGATGACTCCGCGGCTGCGTTGCTCTGGGGTTAGACGGCTCATCTTGCAGTATGCGCCACGTAATTTGAACGAAAAAATCGGCTGTAAATCTTCACGCTTAAGCAACACTCGATTCCCCAGCCGGCGTGACATCAAGTCCGCTTCATGAATCGGTGTTTCCCGGGCAACATCATAAACCTGCGCGTCGAGAATACGTTTGACGTAGGACTGTGGCATGAGGCATTAACTTCCAGTAGCGGCAAGTAGGTTAAGCATCTTAATAGACCCCGCCCGGCATTTCAGCCGAAACGTCTGTAACGATTGCTGACTCTTTTCGTGATCACAGCAGTGGGGTACTCTATAATGAAACACGCTTTACACCATTATGTCCAAGGACAAAACATGACTCAGGATGAATTGAAGCAAGCGGTGGCAGACGCAGCACTTGCCTACATCCAACCCAGACTCGAAAACGAAACGATCTTGGGTGTCGGTACGGGCTCAACCGCCAACCTCTTTATCGACGCCCTCGCCAGGATTAAGGGTCAGATCAATGGCACCGTCGCCAGCTCAGAGGCCTCGGCACAGCGACTAAAAAGCCACGGTATTCCAGTATATGAGCTCAATACCGTGGACCAGGTAGACTTTTATGTGGACGGGGCCGATGAGAGCAACCGTGCACTACAACTGATCAAGGGTGGCGGGGCCGCACTGACCCGTGAAAAAATCGTGTCGGCAGTTGCGCGAGAATTTATCTGTATTGCCGATGAAAGCAAACTGGTACACACCCTTGGAGAGTTTCCACTCCCGGTGGAAGTCATCCCCATGGCCCGTAGTCACGTGGCGCGCGAGCTGGTCAAGCTCGGCGGCGACCCGATCTACCGCGAAGGCGTAGTGACTGATAACGGTAATGTGATTCTTGATGTGTACAATTTCTCTATTGCACAACCGTTGTCAATAGAAGGCGAAATTAACAACATCACCGGCGTAGTGACTAATGGATTGTTTGCGCTAAGGCCTGCGGATGTACTTTTTCTTGGAACCAACGAAGGTGTAAAGGCGCTGTATGCTCAGTAAAGTTGAACCCATGTTATGTCACCAAGACAAATCACGTGGCACGGTTAAATATCAAAAATCTTTCCGGGATTCATAATACCGTGCGGATCAAACACCTTCTTGATCTGACGCATAATCGACACTTCAAGTTCTGAACGACTATAGTGTAAATAGTCTTTTTTCAGCAGTCCAACACCATGCTCAGCAGAAATACTGCCTCCATAATGCTGCACGATATCGAATACCCACTTACTCACCTCTGTGCAATGCTGTTGAAAATCTTTCATAGATAGATCATCAGGCTTGAGCACATTCAGGTGTACATTGCCGTCGCCAATATGACCAAACCAAATGATCTCGAACTGCGGATAATTTTCGCTAACCACAGCTTCCACCGCAGCAAGAAATTCTGGGACGCGGGAAATCACTGTGGATATATCGTTTTTATAAGGCGTCCAGCGCGAAATGGTTTCCGAAATATCCTCCCGCAGACGCCACAAAGACTCTGCCTGAGCAAGGCTTTGACTCACCACGCCATCGAGAACCCAACCCTGCTCCACGCAATGTTCGAACAGGGCCATTGCCTGCTCCATGACCTTTTCATCCCGCTGTTCAAACTCCAGCAGCGCGTAAAATTCTGTCGGTGTTTCGAAAGGGCGCTGCAAGCCCTGATGCTCGACGACTTTCTGCAGCGCTAGTTCAGAAAAAAACTCGAACGCACTGAGCTCAATGCTGTCCTGATACGTGCGCAGTACGTGCATAATAGATGTCATGTCGGGCGCACCCAATACCAATACGGCCGACTCCTGTGGAGGCGTTGTGAGGCGCATGGTCGCCTCCACCACCACTCCCAGAGTACCCTCGGCGCCAATCACCAGTTGCCGTAGGTCATACCCAGCATTGTTTTTGATCAGGCCTCGATTAAGATCGAGCAGCTCGCCGGTACCGTTAACGACCTTCAAGCCTGCCACCCAATCACGGGTCATGCCGTGACGAATAACCTTAATGCCACCGGCATTGGTGGAAACATTGCCGCCGATCTGGCTCGAGCCACTGGATGCGAAATCAACGGGATAGAACAGCCCGCGCTCCATAGCATACTGCTGCACCTGCTCGGTCACTGCGCCAGCACCACAGCGCACCGTGCGGTCGATTGAACTAAAATCTTCTACATAATTGAGCCGATCCAAAGCCAGCACCAATTCCCCATTGGAGGCAACTGCACCACCACTGAGGCCTGTGCGCCCACCAGAAGGCACAATGGCCAGGCCCTCGCGAGCTGCAAGGCGCACAATTTCCTGGACCTGTTCAATACTATCGGGCAGCACCACCGCTGCCGGATTAGGTGTATACACCCGAGTCCAGTCGCAACCATAACGTTGTAAATCTTCGGTGCCGGTCAGCACCCTATCTGCACCAACTATATTCTCTAAAGCAGTCAGGACAATGTTGTCAATTGCGGCCAAGGTTATTGCCTCCGATATTTTTCACAGGTCACTGGTTCAGGCGGCACGTATGGTACCATATGCCTGGTTTTTTGCCGCACCGGCAAGCTCACCGGACCGCTTAGCCAACAACCTTTAAAGGACCCGAAAATCATGGCGCAGCAATCCCTAGAAAAAAGTAAAATAAAGTTTTTGCTACTTGAGGGCGTGCACCCTTCCGCACGCGCAACATTGCAGCAGTCTGGGTACAGCAACATTGAGGAGCACAAGAAGGCATTGCCCTTGGAAGAGCTCAAGGTCGCTATCGCCAATGCTCACTTCGTGGGAATTCGGTCTCGCACACAGCTCACCCAAGAGGTGTTCGACGCTGCCAAAAAACTCGTGGCCGTAGGCTGCTTTTGCATAGGCTCCAACCAGGTTGAACTTGACGCCGCTACCCGCCGTGGAATTACCGTGTTCAATGCGCCTTTTTCTAACACACGCAGCGTGGCCGAGTTGGTGCTCGCCGAGGCGATCCTTCTGCTGCGTGGTGTACCCAGCAAGAATGCGGCGGCCCACCGCGGCGAGTGGCAGAAAACAGCCGCCAACGCCTTTGAAATCCGAGGAAAAAAGCTGGGCATCATTGGCTACGGCAATATCGGTATGCAGCTTGGCGTGATCGCCGAGGGACTGGGCATGCAAGTGCAGTTTTATGACACCCGCAATAAACTACCCTTGGGTAATGCTCGGCAGGTACCGAGTCTCAATCAGCTGCTGGCCAGCTCCGATGTGGTGAGCCTGCATGTGCCTGAAAGTCCTGCCACACAAAACCTGATCGGAGCGGCGCAACTGGCACAGATGCCTGCTGGCAGCATCTTGATCAATGCCTCGCGCGGCACTGTGGTCGACATCGACGCGCTGGCTGATGCGCTACAAAGCGGCGCTTTGGGCGGTGCCGGCGTTGACGTATTCCCTGTGGAGCCGCGCTCCAACGATGATGAGTTCATGTCCCCCCTACGCCGCTTCGACAACACTTTTCTCACCCCGCATATAGGCGGCAGCACAACTGAGGCCCAGGAAAATATCGGCATGGAGGTGGCGGAGAAGCTGGCGCGTTATAGCGATACTGGGACTACAACGTCTTCTCTCAATTTCCCGGAAGTTGCTCTGCCGGAACATGCAGGATCCCATCGCCTATTACACATACACCGCAATGTGCCGGGCGTTCTGAGCGCTATTAATAGCGTGTTCTCAGAAAACCGAATTAATGTATCGGCCCAGTTCCTGCAAACTAACGATCAGGTCGGCTACGTCGTGATCGACATCGATGCCGAGTACAGTGATATGGCCCTTAAAAAGTTGGCCGCCATCGACGGCACGATTCGTAGCCGTGTCTTGTTCTAAACTAAGGCTGCGCCTTGCCCGACTGCCAAAAACCCTTCATTCACCCTAGCAATTTTTGTTTAACGGTATTTTTTGGCTCTATCGATAATTGCCGTCCATATCCTCACGGGGATATTGTTTAAGTAGTTTGGGCTGTCATTTTCCTTAGCCCTGTCTCTTATACACATCTGACGCTGCCGACGAATAGAGAGGTGTAG
>OLHR01000171.1_pt1 | contig 24027 bp, 21 predicted proteins | sample 1609291 | NCBI WGS metagenome assembly OLHR01 (sample SAMN05416707, study PRJEB24817) | seawater metagenome | isolation source: Sea water | place: Canada:Atlantic | collected 2013-07 | reverse complement strand
ATCTACACCTCTCTATTCGTCGGCAGCGTCAGATGTGTATAAGAGACAGCCCATGCACAGGTATTTAATTTCCAGATAATCATCAATGCCGTATTTGGAACCTTCGCGGCCGATACCTGACTCCTTCATGCCGCCGAATGGGGCAACCTCGGTAGAAATAACGCCTTCATTGATACCGACAATACCGTAGTCTAGTCCTTCCGCGACGCGCCAAATGCGGCCTATGTCGCGCGAATAAAAATAGGCAGAGAGTCCAAGAGGCGTGTCATTGCCGATGCGGATAGCGTCTTCTTCCGTCTTGAACTTGAACAGCGGGGCTATCGGGCCGAAGATTTCTTCGTTGTAGACATCCATCGTATCGTCCACATCTACCAGTACAGTGGGCTCATAAAAATTGTCCCCTGGCGCCTCACTGCCCTTGCCACCGATGAGTACCTTCGCACCTTTTGCCGTGGCGTCGTTCACGATAGCGCTGACCTTGTCAAAGGCTGCATTGTTGATCAGTGGGCCAATCGTTACGCCTTCCTGCGCGCCGTTACCCATTTTCAGTCCCTTGACGGCCGTAATCAGCTTTTCCGTAAAAGCATCGAACACCGATTCCTGCACTAGAATACGGTTGGCGCAGACACATGTTTGACCTGCATTGCGATACTTGGACGCCATGGCACCGATGACCGCTGCGTCGAGGTCAGCGTCATCAAATACAATAAACGGCGCGTTCCCTCCGAGTTCCATTGAGGTTTTTTTCACTGTGCCAGCACACTGTTCCATCAATAGTTTGCCGGTTGCAGTAGAACCCGTGAAAGTTAGCTTCCTCACGATTTTACTGCTGGTCATTTCTGTACCAATCGCGCTGGCGTTATTGCCGGTGACGATGTTAAACACGCCGGCGGGTATTCCGGCTCGCTGACCTAACTCAGCCAGCGCTAGCGCGCACAAAGGTGTTTCCATCGCGGGTTTCAATACCACAGTGCACCCGGCGGCGAGTGCAGGCCCGACCTTCCTGGTGATCATTGCAATAGGAAAATTCCATGGCGTAATCGCAGCGACAACCCCTACTGGTTGTTTTAGCGTGACAATGCGCTGGTTGGGATTGTTGGCACTGATGGTATCGCCATAAATTCGACGTCCCTCTTCGGCGAACCATTCAATGAAAGAAGCACCATAAGCCACCTCGCCTCGCGACTCAGCCAGTGGCTTGCCCTGTTCAGCAGTCATTAATTGAGCGAGGTCTTCCTGATTCTCCATGATGAGAGAGAACCAGCGTTTAAGAATAGCTGAACGCTCTTTGGCAACGACTTGACGCCAACTGGCAAAAGCAGTCTCAGCAGCATCAATGGCTCTGCGAGTTTCAGCAGCACCAGCGTCTGCGGCAGCGATAACTTCATCTTTAGTGGCAGGATTAAACACACTAACGGTAGCGCTATCGTCAGCGCTTACCCACTTGCCGTCAATGTATAATTGCGATCGCAGAAGGGATTGGTCTATCAATTTTAGCATTGGGTATCGTTGCTCCTAAAAATTTTGTTGCAGTTTACTTGCCAGCGAGTCGCGCAACAACCGGCGCGAACGTTTCTGCCATGTTATTTGTTCCGTCATCGAGCACTGCAATATAAGAAATACCGTAGGTTTCTCGGCGGCGTTGCAGTTCTTCGCAAATGAAGTCGACACTACCAATGAGGCAGTGCGGATGACTGAGGATATCGTCACCCGACATTCCTAAAGCATCGCCGATGGCGGCTGCCGTAGGTTTTTGTTGATCGGTAATGATAGTGCTGTAGGCACCGATCTCCAGCTCTATGTCTTTAAAACGCGCTCCGGCGCCACTTTTTATCCAGTCGATTTTTTTTGCCGTGGCAGCGGCGAGTCCTGATGCCATTCCATCGGGGCCAAGCATTCCTGCACGGTTATTAAAGTTCAGACTGATAATATCGGCTTCCTGTCCGGCAAAGCTTAGAATTTTTTTACTGCCACCTCCGATCATTAAGGGTGGGTAGGGCGCTTGTGCCGGTGTCGGTGTGCCAGAAAAACCGGACCATTTGATAAAGTCGCCGGCGACATCCAGCGGTTCACCTGACATGAACGCTTTATAGGCGTGCACGAATTCGGCGAAGCGCTCAAAGCGCTGCGGGAATTCATCAAACGGTAGATTAACGGCCTCGTATTCGTTTTTGATCCAGCCTGCGCCGAGACCGAACTCCAGTCGCCCTTCAGACAGGTAGTCCATAGTGGCGGCTTCTTTGGCCAGGATGATTGGGTGACGATAATCGTTGCAAAAAACACGGCAACCTACGCGCAGTGTGCTCGTTTGTTCCAGTGCCATTGCGATCGCAGGCACTGCAGCCAGCATTTGTGGGGGGTGGTAGGTGCTGTCTAGAGCGGGCCCTGCACTGAGGAAATGATCGGCCAGGAAAAAAGTGGAATAGCCGAGGTCTTCTGTTTTTGCGATCAGGTTGCGCCAGTTGGCGGGTGAATCTGTGTTAAAGCTTTGCAGTGAAAACCGAAAGGGCTTGTGCTCGCTCATGTCTCGTACTCCAAAAAGCTCAAGATAGTTTTCTAATGGCCACTGGGATACTGCTCTGCCGACACATGCCGGAATACCTCTCCGCATTTTCTAAGTTGTCGATCAGGCGGTTGGTGTTACTGCCGATTTCTCGAACCCTCTGATCAGCATTCGCAGTGGGATCGGGAGAGCCGCCCCAGCAGTGCGACATCGAGATAACGCCGGGCCTGATGTCATCGCTGGCCGTCACGACAGCGGGGATGGAACCGTGGAGTGAGTGCACTTCCACAATGTCTCCGTCGGCGACTTGAAGCGCTGCCAGTTCCTGGGGGTGCATGAAAGCGGGGTTGGTGGTGCCCTTGCTCTTCAGCAGGCTCAGTTCTGGCCCGGTAGAGTTGTAGGTGTTTTTCATACGGCGACTGATCAATAGCAGTGGATAGTCTTTCGTGCCCGAAGATTTCATATCGTTATGGGAAGCCTCCAGTTCCTGTTCCAGCCCCGGCGGGAACAGCTGCAAGCGCCCGCGCGTTGTCGGATCGGGCGCGTCAAGAATGACGTCCGGCACATCGAAGATTTTGCCGCCTTCGGTGTTGTAAATCTCTTGTAAGGGTACGCGTGAACCTTGGGTGATATTTGCCAGCAAATCGAATTTTTTGGGTTTTTCTTGCATGTTTATCGGTCCGTTGGCCATGCTCATGTTGAGCCCCATACGCTTGCCCATGGCCCAGAAAAACTCCCACTCTTCTATTTTATCGCCTTCGGCCTCGACGACAGTTTGGGTGTATTGGCTGTAAGGTTTGTCGTGCCATATATCGGTGAGCAGGGTGACATCCTCACGCTCCAGACACATTTTTGGGGCTAACACATAATCAGCCATTTGCGCTGTCGCCGCCATTTTTATATCAATGCAGACTAGCAGCTCCAGACCTGACAGCGCCGCATGCGTCTTCTCCTGGTCAGGCCAGGCTAGCAGGGGGTTTCCACCGACGCAGATCAGTGCCTTGATCTGTCCCTCGCCCTCCAGAAGCATCTCGTCACTGATGACAGCGGTGGGCATTTCCTTGAGTGGACCATAGGGCGAAAGCACCACCGTTTCACAAATATCTTCAGACACACGGCTCTTTACGCCGTCTGTGAGCCACTGTGGCTGTGGCCCTGTGGCTTCGGCACTGCGAGGGCCGGTGGGGGTGAGAACGCCGGGATTAGGCAGGCGTTCGCCTTCGCGATAGTGCCGTCCGCAGATCGCGTTTAGAGATTGTACAAGGTGTTGCAATAGATTGGGATGAGGTCCCATCTCTGGCCCTGTGCCGGTAACGGCAGTACCGCGAGGGCCGGCAGCAAACATTCTGGCGGCCTCAATAATCTGGTTGGCTGGAATGCCGGCCGCAGCAGACACGGCTTCGGGCGTGAAGCGTCGGGTGTGTTCTGTGAGTTGCTCCAGTCCTTCAACATTGTCTAGGCAAAACGCTTTATCGTGCAGTTCCTCTGCGAGGATCACGGCAATAATTGCGGCTAAGATTGCGGCGTCTTGACCCGGACGTACCTGCAGATGCAGGTCGGCGCGACTCGCCACCTCTGTCACGCGTGGGTCGATACAAATGACCTTTATGCCGCGCTTCTTGCCATCGCGCAGGGCGTTATGAGGGCTAAAAGCAGGAATGCCGCCGGGTATGGAAAAGTGTGATACCAAAGTGTTGTTGCCGATGATCATGGCAACATCAGAATCATTCCACATGTGGCTGCCACCGTTCCACCAGCCCATACGAGTCGGTCCGATTGCCACCTTGGCGGGTTGGTCAATGGTCACACTTGTGTAGTAAGAGGGGGAATCAATGGCCGCGTGAAATGCTCTGGCCACGTCGTGGGCCGCTGAATTCTGGTAAGAGTAGGTGCCGTTGTAGCTGGCGATACTGCGTGGGCCGTAGGTGTCCAGTATGGTCTGCAGTTGCGTGGCTATCTCATCCATCGCCAGCTCGGTACCAATGGCGTTAAACGACCCATCGGGCTGCTTTTTTTGTGATTGTTGCAGGCGAGTAGGGTGGTCAATCTGGTCTATCATTTGCCGGCCCTTGATACAGGTGTAGCCGCCATACATTTCATTGCTGGTGTCTGGCACTAGGGCTATTAGTCGATTGTCTTCGACTGTTGCCTCCATCGGACAGTAGGCATGACAGAATCGACAATATGTTTTTACTGTTTTAGTCGCCATCTAATTGCAATCCTATAGTCGTTGCCTACTTAGTGAAACCCAGTGTTTATTCAGTAAAAAAATCTGCTCGGGGCCTTCCCTCCGGGTCGTATACGGGCTCTTCCAATGCCACTTTAAATTTTGACACCTCGGTGTCACTCACGCCGTACTTGCCCAGGCTGGCGAGCATGTTCTGGTAGTAGGGGCCTGCCAAATGTGCCGCTAGATCCTCTACCGAAGCCCAGTTTTCGTAGACGTAGACTCGCGTGTCGGAGGTCGGGTCTGCAGACCAAACGTAATGCCGACAACCCTTTTGTGTGCGCGTTTCCTCCACCAAAGTTGCCGTTTCCGCAAGCGCCTTTTCACGCTCTAGGGCAGGGAGATGGAGAGTGCCGGCAATCAGTACAGTCATGATCAATCCTGAGCAATAAATGGGCTATTGAGTGGACTATTAAGTGGACTATTAAGTGGGTAAGGTGAACCCTTGAAACAGTAGCAGAGTAGGTGCATTAAAACAATCAGGGTTGACTGATTTTTTGGGAGCCGTTATCGTATGCGGCCCACTAACCGGATACATTACAGCTATGACAGAACTGATAAACAGGCAGTATTATCTCGCCTCACGTCCCGTGGGGCAGCCCGATGCAAACAACGTGCCTGTGCGAGACGTTCCCGTCGCCGAGCCGGCCGATGGGGAGGTAGTATTGCGCAATCTGTATATTTCGCTGGACCCCGCTATTCGCGGTTGGATGGGCGATGACCCCAATTATATAGAGCCGATCACTCTGGGCGATGCCGTGCGTAGTTCCGTTATTGGCCGCGTGGTCAAAAGCAATAGTCCAGACTATGCGGTGGGCGATGTTGCTATGAGCCTGGGGGGATGGGAGCAGTATACAACGGCGCAGGCCGTAACCCTCAACAAGCTGGATGAAAGCGCCGGCATTCCACTCAGTACTTTTATGGGCGTGCTGGGCCCGACGGGCCTGACCGCCTATTTCGGTTTGTTGGACGTTGGCAAGCCCAAGGCCGGTGAGACAGTGCTCGTCAGCGCTGCCGCTGGTGCGGTGGGCTCAGTTGTGGGGCAGATCGCCAAGATGCAAGGTTGTCGGGTGGTGGGTATGGCCGGCAGTGATGACAAGTGCCGTTGGATCAAGGAAGACCTGGGCTTCGATGAGGTGATCAACTATAAGACCTGTGGCGATTATGAGGCGGCCATTCGAAAAGCCTGCCCTGAGGGTGTCGACGTCTATTTTGATAATGTGGGCGGCGATATTATGGATGCTGCATTAAACTGCCTCAATAAATTTGCACGGGTGGCTGTTTGTGGCTGGATCTCAACCTACAACGTTCCCAATGCACCGGGCCCTACCAATTTATGGCAACTGGTCGCCGAGAGCGTCACTATGCAGGGGTTCACATTGCTGGATTATCTGGATCGTTTTGAAGAGGGCATTGGACAATTGGTTGAGTGGCTAATGGCTGGAGAGATTACGTCACGCGAAGAGATTGTCGACGGGCTCGATAATGTGTTGCCCACATTTCTTAAATTATTCGATGGCTCCAATACAGGCAAACTGTTGATTCGGATTCCCGAGGAGTAGCGTGTAGCTCGAATCGATATGTGTGAGCGTGCCCGTCTGTCATTGCAAAAAAAATGTTGATGTCAATTTATTGAGCTAAAACCTTCAGCAAGGGCTCTATAAGCGTTGCCTCGTTGCGATTGGAGGTGATGTTGAATTTCGAGGGAATACCGCCAAGCCTGACAATGATAGTTTCGGTCTTTCGGTTAATCATGATCAGCTGCAACCCCATGCCCTCAATCCAAAAAGTCTCAGGCAACGTTGGTAGCCCACTATAAATATGGTAGCCATAGGCATTGCCCACAGATTCGCCTGTCGCTTGGACAAAAAACCACTCTGGAGTTACGGTGTCGTTAATCATTTTTTCTATCCAATGGCTAGACACCACGGTGTTGCTTTGGTTGAGATACACATTGCCAATAGCCAACCAAGATCGTGCGGTGGCGAACAGGCAACAGTAGCCGGCACTATTGATAATGGCAGCGTCTTCTAGACCCAAAGGGAACCACAATTTTTCTTCAATCAGGCGATTCAGTGGTTGCTTATAAATGCGCCCCAGTATGAGATTCAATAGGTGGTAGTTAATGTTGTCATAACGGAATGCGCGATCCCCGGCAAATGAAATTTCAGCCAGCGGCGTTACAAGGCCTTTACCTTTTAACGTGGCACTAAGGTCCTCTGACGCAGATTGTATGCCCGACGTGTGTCTCAGCAAATCTCGAATAGTTAACCCTTCATTATTCGTGACAACAATCTCTGGAAGATAGTGCGAAACCGAATCGTTTTCTGATTGAATTTTACCTTCATCGATCGCGATGCCAATCATGAGCGCAATAATATTTTTTGCCATAGACATGCCATTAATATTCCTGCCACGATCAGCATCCTGTGCGTAACGTTCATAGACAATTTGGCCGTTCTTTTGCACAAGTAGGGCTTCTGTTTGGCTTCTCTCGAACCAAGCATCGAGGGGGTCGCTATCCTCTGAATGTGACACTAATATTGGAACGAAATCAGTCGACGTTACCCCGTTAATGCCTTCAGGCATGGATGCTAGGAATGAATCTTGAGATTTCAATAAATCATTGATATGAGCATTCGCCTCCAGCATAAGGCCATCTAGAAGGGTTGTTTTGTATGGACTGAGCATCAGAAGCGCAAGTATCACGGAAAAAGATCCTGCTACTATCGCAATTTTTCGCCAGCGTTTGCGGCTCCCGCTCATATCTTTACCTAGGCCGGGCGTTCCGACGTGAATAGTGCTGACAGTGTTGTACATACTGCATCTGTCCCGACATTAAAAACAGCCCGCTGGGCTGCACATGTCCAGATCGTGGCAATAGTCAGTATCCGATGATGGATGATGGGCTCAGCCTGTTGGGGGGGTGTAAGTGCCACTCATGTCTGAAGGCCCGTTATAAATAAAGCTGTAGTGCCTTAACTGAAACAACCATTGGCCGCCTTGTTTGACATAGGTGTCCAGATAGCGGCTCACCATTGTGCTGGCATTGCCTTCATGGTCACGGGTGTATTCATGCAGGTACCAATGGCCGCTGGCGCTGTCGCCGTTTATTTCAAACACGCCTGAACTAGGCAGCATCAAGGCAAACTCAAAGCCGCCCATCATCTGTAGCCACAGGGCGAGGATATTGTCGCGCCCGCTCACGGGTGTGCCGAGCAGATTCCAGACCCCATCCTCTGCCCAGGTGGCTATCCAGGCGTCAGCATCCCTGCGATTTACGGCATCGGTATAGCGCCCCATGAGGTTTCTCAGCGCCAGTTCATCTTCAATTGGATTCATCGTTTGTTCCTCTTAGATCGGCAGGAAGATACTGTAGCGTCAGTAAGCGATAAAAGAAACAAACGAGACTGTTTTTAAAGGATTTGAGCTGCTACTATCTATGAACGACTACCTTACCATCCTAATAACGACTAGTTGATACGACACCCGAGGTGAGCTGATGGATTTGACTGCATATCAATATTTACAGGGCAATTATGCCCCCGTCGATGAAGAACGTGATTTCGGCGAAGACCAGCTGACGGTTGAGGGCGAAGTGCCTGCCAATCTGTCGGGTGCTTTTATGCGTGACGGCGCCAATGTGGCGTTTCAGCCAAACTATTATGTCTATCCGTTAGATGGCGATGGCATGGTGCATGCTGTGTATTTCAAGGATGGTCAGGTTCAGTATAAAAATCGCTGGGTTGAAACAAGCCACCTTAAAACAGAACGAAAGTTTAATCGCACGATTTATGGCAGTGTAGGCAAGCTCCTCGAGGTGCCAGAGGAGGTAATAGAAGCCGGGGGCGAGCCGAGCCCCGTAAGGAATACGGCTAATACCAACGTGATTTATCATGGGGATAAACTTTTCGCAATGTGGGAAGGCGGCTTCCCGCATTTGCTCAACAACGATCTGTCTACGGTGGGTTTGTATGATTATGGTGGGGCGCTGAAGCCCGGCGATGCGCTGACGGCGCACCCGAAGGTGTGTCCCGATACCGGTCAGCTTGTGACATGTACTCAGCGTTGGGATAGTCCCAATTACTCCGTCCAGATTTTTGATGCCGGCGGCAAGCACCTCAAAATGATTCCCGTCCAGTTTGAGCGCAAGGGCATCATTCACGATCTTCAGATTACAGACAACTACGTGATTATTTTCTATGCGCCGGCGTTTCATAGCTTAGAAAAAGCCATGAAGGGCGAAGATCCCTTTATGTGGGAACCCGAACTGGGCACCAAGATCATCGTTATCCCCCGCGACGGTAACGGTAAGCAAATGGTATTTGAAACGGACCCGTTTTTTAGCTGGCACTTTTGTAACGGGTTTGAGAAAGGTGGCAAGCTGGTCATTGATTACATCTGGATCCGCTCTATTCCTTTTGCGCAGGCACAGGCAAGCGGAGCAGAAAAACAACCGCGCAGAATGCATCGCATGACATTAGATCTGAAAACCAAAAAGGTGGTCGATGAGGAGTTCTCAGATATTTTTTGCGAGTTCTCTCGCGTGGACGAGCGTAAGATGGGCAAGGAATACCGGTACGGCTTTGCGGCGTCCTCTAATCGAGAATGGGGTGATGCGCACGGTTATAATTGTAGCGGACGCTACGATTTTGAGACTGGAGAAGTCGAGCTATACGAGTTTGGCTCCGAAGCAAATGCAAGCGAACCGGTCTATGTGCCTAACCCCGATAGTGAGCATGAAGAAGACGGCTGGGTGATGTCTTTTGTTCACAACCCGGGCGAGGGTGCATTCCTTTCTATTCTTAGCGCCGACGATTTTAAGCGTGGTCCTGTCGCTAAGATACATATTCCAGGGCGTGTGCCTAACGGATTTCATGCTAACTGGATGCAGGGTCTTACATTGAAGTGATAATAAAAAATGATAATACCTTGAAGAGAATTTAACGATGAAGACAGATCAATACGCACAGCAAGTATCGGGAGTGATCAATGTCATTGGATAAAAAACAGTTTCTACAAGCCTATCGCACCATGCGTACGATTCGTGATTTTGAATATCGCGTCAGTGATGAATTCGGTAAAGGTAATATCCCAGGCTTCCTTCACCTGTATGCGGGGCAGGAAGCGATCGCGACCGGCATGTGCATGAATTTATCGGATGAAGATTACATCGTTAGCACCCATCGCGGCCATGGCCACTGCATAGCCAAGGGCGGTGATGTTGGCGACATGATGAAAGAGATTATGGCCAAGCAGGGTGGCAGTTGCGCGGGTAAAGGCGGCTCGATGCACATCGCTGCAGTTGAGAAGGGTATGTTAGGTGCCAATGCGATTGTGGGGGGTGGTCCTCCGCTGATTGTCGGCGCGGCTTTGTCAGCAAAAACACTTGGAACGGGTAGTGTCGGAGTGTCATTTACTGGGGACGGAGGGTCTAATCAAGGGACCACTTTTGAGGCGATGAACCTAGCGGTAGTGTTGCAGGTTCCTGCCATCTTTATGTTTGAAAATAACGGCTATGGGGAAGGCACTGCCGCAGGTTATGCCGTGGGCTCCAAAGATATCGCCAGTCGCGCGGCAGCCTTTGGTATGCCCGCTTTGAAAGTGGACGGCGCAGACATTTTTGAAACCTATAAAACGTGCAAAAAAGCAGTGGATCACTGCCGCAGTGGTAAGGGTCCAATCGCAATCGAGGCGAGCATCACGCGCTTCCGCGGCCATTTCGAAGGCGATGCTCAGCAGTATCGGGGCAAGGGGGAAGTTAAGCGTCTGATGAAAGATCTGGACTGTCTGAAAATCGCTAGCGACATCGCCATCAAGAAAAAGTTGGCCACCAAGGCAGAGTTAAAGGCTATCGATAAGGAAGTGGCTGCCTACATTGATGAAGCCGCCACAGCGGCTTTGGCTGCGCCTAGCCCTGATGTGTCAGAGCTATTGACTGATGTCTATAGCTCTGCGTATTAAGACCAGTCCTAAGAACAGCGCGCTAACGCCGACAGAATCTGGAGTGAACAAGTAATGCCAATAAAGACTTATAGACAGGCGATCAATGAAGCCATGGCGCAGGAAATGCGCCAGGACAGTACGGTTATTGTGATTGGTGAAGACGTTGCCGGTGGAGCAGGCTGTGACGGTGAACGTGATGCCTACGGTGGCGTTATGGGCGTAACGAAAGGCCTTTTCCCTGAGTTTGGTGAGAGCCGAGTGATCGATACGCCGATTACCGAGTCTGCCATCATGGGGGCAGCGGCTGGTGCTGCGCAGACGGGATTGCGTCCCATCGCTGAATTAATGTTTATGGATTTTCTCGGTGTGTGTTTCGACCAGATCTATAATCAGGCAGCAAAATTCCGTTATATGTTCGGTGGTAAAGCGCAGTGTCCGATGGTGGTGCGCACCATGGCGGGCGCAGGTTTGCGTGGCGGTGCACAACACTCTCAGAATCTGACACAGATGGTCACCATGGTGCCGGGTTTAAAAGTGGTATGCCCAACGAATGCCTATGATGCTAAAGGTTTGCTGATTACCGCGATTCGTGACAATGATTGCGTTATTTTTGTGGAAGATAAGTTTCTCTATGAAACCAGCTGTGAAGTGCCTGATGAGATGTATACCATTCCCTTTGGTGAAGCGAACTTCCTTAGGGAAGGGACAGACGTCACCATAGTTGGCATCTCTAATACAGTCAATAAAGCGCTTGCGGTCGCTGATCGATTAGCAGCCGAGGGCATCAGCTGCGACGTGATTGACCCACGCACGACGTCCCCGCTCGATGAAGAATCGATTATCGAAAGCGTTGAAGTCACTGGACGGTTGGTGATTGTAGACGAGATGACACCGCGCTGCGGCGTGGCGGCAGATATTTCCAGTATCGTTGCCGAAAAAGCCTTTGGTTCGCTGCGAGCGCCAATCATGAAAGTCACTGCCGCGCATTCGCCCATTCCGTTTGCGCCGGCATTGGAAGATGCTTGGATGCCGCAGGAGAGCGATATTGAAGCGGCAGTGCGTGCTGTTCTGGGGTATACGCGATGAGTACACTGCACGCCCTCACCGTGCCTAAGTGGGGAATGTCGATGGAGGAGGGTGAAATAACAGAGTGGCGCGTGTCGATTGGCGACAAGCTTGCGGTCGGTGATGAGCTGGTTGATATCGAAACGTCCAAAATCGTCAATGCAGCAGAATGTCAGGTCGCAGGCACTTTGGTCAGGATCATCGGTGAAGTTGGGCAGACGCTAAAGGTCGGCATGCTGATGGGTGTTGTGGCCACCGGTGACGCCAGCGAAGCACAGATCGACGATTTTGTAGTCGGGTTTGTGCCCGATGCATCCGGTTCCTCTTTAGCGCAGTCTTCGGAAGCCGGCGCGCCTGCTACACCTGCATCGCAGGCACAGCCAGTTGCTCGTGCTATTCCAGTAGCTACTGCCACGCCGGTATCTGCTGGCGCTCTGTCACAAGGGCCAGATGATGCTGGTGTAAATGCTTCTGCTGTCGCGCGACGCATTGCCAGAGCGCACAATATCAACCTCAATAATGTACCGGCGACCGGTCGCAACGGCCGCGTTTCAAAGCGTGATGTCGAACAGGCGGGTGTTATACGCGCTGCAGTGCCAGCCATTGCTTCCCGTGGTGCAGCGCCTGTATCTGGCCCGCAGCGTTCCACGGAGGATGACTCGCATATTGCCTCTACGCCGGTAGCGAGACGACTGGCGCGATCTCTGAACATTAATCTGAACGATGTCACGGCTACGGGTAAGCGTGGGCGAGTCAGTAAAGAAGATGTTGAGAAGGCCGCGGTGGCGGAGACCGGTGTAGCGTACTATCGAGAGCAGAAACTGAGCGGTATGCGCAAGACGATTGCCGCACGCTTGACTGAATCCAAACAGACCATCCCACATTATCGTGTGAGTGTGGATGTCGAGATTGACAGCCTGTTGCAACAGCGCGCGTATATGAATGGCACGCTGGGTCACAAAATATCCGTCAATGATTTTGTGATTAAAGCCTGTGCCGGTGCGTTAGAGCAAGTGCCCGAAGTCAATGTGCAATACGCAGAGGATTGTATTCGACAGTTCGATCAGGTCGATATTTCTATGGCTGTCGCAGTGAAAGGCGGATTGATAACACCCGTTATCAGGAATGTCGCTGCCAAAGGGTTGCCGCAAATCGCCGCTGCATCCAGTGATCTGGCGCATCGTGCACAGGCGGGGACATTAGGCGTAGATGAATTTCAGGGGGGTACATTTAGTATTTCGAACCTTGGCATGTTCGGCGTCGACCAGTTTGACGCCATTATTAATCTGCCACAGGCGGCAATTCTGGCGGTGGCGGCGGGCGTTAAAAAACCTGTTGTGCGTGGTGACAGTATTGTCCCGGCTACGGTGATGCGCGTTTCTCTGTCGGCTGATCATCGGGCTATTGACGGTGCGATAGCCGCACAGTTTTTGAAGTCATTAAAGGGTTTTCTTGAAAATCCGGCGTCCATGCTTTTATAGAGTGGCTTTACATGCAGTGGTCTGCCGAGGAAAAAGAGATGAAATTATGAGTAATCAAGTGCCAATCGCAGAGGGTTTGTTCACTTGGCCGTCTGCAAAGCCAGCACTTCTGGCGAGTCGCTGTAGGAAGTGCGGCATTGCTGCGTTTCCCGTGGCGAGTTCGTGTATGGCGTGTTCCGGGCAAGACGTCGAAATAGAGGAATTGCCATCGCGTGGGACGCTATGGACCTGGACCGTACAGCAGTTTATGCCAAAAAATCCTTATAGAAGTGATGAGACGCCAGAGACATTCATTCCTTATGGCGTCGGTTATCTTGAGCTACCGGGTGGCGTTAGGGTGGAGGGTCGTCTTACGGAAAATGATCCGCAGAAGTTGCAGATTGGCATGAAAATGGACGTTGTGTTTGAACCGTATCGGACCGAGGACAACGGTGATGAGGTGATTAACTTCTTTTTTAGGCCGGTGCAATAGTCACAGTAAATTTGAATAGCCATAGAATAAACGAGAGACAGAGTCATGGACGTAGCAATAGTTGGCATAGGCATTCACCCCTTTGGTCGCACGCCTGCGCGCAGCGGGCTGCAGCAGGGCGCTTATGCCGCCCGTTTGGCACTGCAAGATGCTGGCATTGAATGGCGTGATATTCAGTTCGCTTTTGGCGGCAGTGCCAGTGCAGGCAGTGCTGACGCGCTGGTCAACGAGCTGGGGTTGACCGGTATCCCTTTTATCAATGTCGCCAATGGTTGTGCCACCGGTGGCAGTTCATTGATCTCTGCCTATAACGCCATTAAGTCAGGTGAATATGATGTCGGCATGGTGACTGGCTTTGACAAGCACGACCGCGGCGCTTTCAATGCAGACCCAGAGGAGCTTGGCATCGGACAGTGGTATGGCGAGGTGGGCATGATGATGACGACCCAGTTTTTTGCCATGAAAATTCAGAAGTACATGCACGATCATGCGATCAGCCATGACACGTTGGCCAAGGTCTCCGAAAAAGCGTTTATCAATGGCTCTAAAAATCCGAACGCGTGGCGTACTGAGCCCATTAGTGTCGATGAAATTATCAACTCCACTATGGTGAATGACCCTCTTACCAAGTTTATGTTTTGCTCGCCGGCTGAAGGAGGCGTTGCGCTCATCCTTTGTCGGGCAGATCACGCCAAACGGTATACCGACACGCCGGTCTACCTCAAGGGGGCGACGATGAAATCCCGTCGCTTCGGTTCTTTTGAGGTTTTCTCGCCGAGCCAGGCATTGCAGCAGGTTGACGGCCCGACGGTAGACGCGTCAAAAGCGGCCTTCGAGATGGCGGGCGTGGGCCCGAAAGATATGGATGTGATGCAGTTACAGGATACCGAGGTTGGGGCTGAGATCATGCATATGTCTGAGAACGGCTTCTGTGAAGACGGTGAACAAGAAGCGCTCATCCAGCAAGGTGCGACTCACATTGGTGGCAGCATGCCCGTCAATACAGATGGCGGCTGTCTTGCCAATGGTGAGCCAATAGGGGCTTCCGGATTGAGGCAGGTCTACGAAAATGTGCTGCAACTGCGAGGACAGGCGGGCGACCATCAGGTGCCGCATGATCCGAAACTGGCCTATACCCATGTTTACGGCGCGCCCGGTATCAGTGCCATCACGATTTTACAGCGCTAGCCCATCAGCAAAGAGGTTTGCCCCATGAATGAGAAAGTGAACTTGACGCCGGAACAAATTGCTGCCCGTGATCCTTCAGAGACGTTTCAGGACCTTCTTGACCGGGAAAAGGTGGCTGTTCCTGCGGCTCTGCGTGAGAGCACGGATACGTATCTCGGCTCAGCAGATATTCCTGTAGAGCGTTATATCTCGCAAGAATTTTTCGATCGAGAAGTAGAAAAAGTCTGGCGTAAAACGTGGCAGGTGGCCTGCCGCGAAAGTCGTCTGCGACATTCTGGCGATTACTTTGTATACGACATCGTTAACGATTCTATTGTGTTAACACGTGCAGAGTCCGGAGAACTGAAAGGGTTTTACAATTCTTGTCTGCATAGGGGCCGGGCACTGAAACGTGGTTCTGGACACTCCGAAAACTTGCGCTGCCCTTATCATGGATGGACCTGGACGCTCGACGGTGAATTCGATAGTGCGCCATGCCAGTGGGACTTTCCGCATATAAAAAAGGAAGACAATACATTGCCGGAGGTGCGAGTAGCGACTTGGGGTGGGTGGGTCTTTATCAATATGGATGATGAGGCGCCTGGGCTTGAGGAGTACATGGAAGTCTTGCCGGAGCACATGAATCAGTGGAAACACGAGCAGCGATATGTGTCGATGCACGTTGAGAAAGTGATCGGCGCTAATTGGAAAGTGGTGCTGGAGGCTTTTATCGAGTCTTACCATGCCATCGCCACGCATCCCCAGTTGATGGCATTCCAAGCGATTGACAACTCTCAGTATGATGTTTGGGGTGATCATGTCAGTCGCACGATTACTGCCTACGGAGTACCTAATCCGACGCATGCCGACAAATTTACTGAACAGGATTCCATGGATGCGATGATGAAGCTCGCTGGAATGGAGGACCGTCCCGAGCTATCACCCGGCCAGACCGCGCGGGAAAAACTCGCCGAAATCAGTCTGCCGGGTGCGAACGAGCAAGCCGGTGAAAACTTTGAAGGGCGCGCCACCATGTCTGAGTTAATGGATTCGACCCTGTACTCGCTGTTTCCCAATTTTGCGCCCTGGGCCGGTCATGGCACTGTTATTACCTATCGCCATCGACCTAATGGCGATGATGTGAACAGTTCAATTATGGATATATTTATGCTGACGCGGTATCCCGAGGGCACTGAGCCCCCGGATGATGTGCCAACGTTCAGTCTGGGCATTGATGAGCCCTTCAGCAGCGCTGCAGAGGTAATGGGCGCGGGGTTGTCCAACGTGTTCAATCAGGATGGCGTCAATCTGCCACAGGTACAGAAAGGCCTTAAGGCCTCAAAGAAAGGTGCTATCTCTCTAGGTAATTATCAGGAAGTGCGCATTCGTCAGTTTCACCGGACGTTAGATAAATATCTAAACGCCTAGACGTCCAGAATTAATGGTAGAGATACATGCTATGAACGATCTGTTACAGCCATTTTCCCTTGAGGGTAAAGTTGCCCTTGTCACGGGTGCGTCGAGCGGATTCGGCAAGCACTTCGCGACGGTTCTTTCTCAGGCGGGCGCTAAAGTCGTATTGGCGGCGCGTCGCACAGAGCTTATACAGGCCGAAGCCGATAAGATCATTGCCGGCGGTGGCGAGGCCATGGCGGTCACTATGGATGTGACCAGCAGTGCGAGTATTGCTGCCGCTCTGGATGAGATCGAGTCCGCTTTCGGCGTGGTGACAATAGTGGTCAACAATGCGGGTATTACTATTCCAAAGTTGTTGCTTGATCTGAGTGATGATGACTGGAGCAATGTGATTGATACCAACCTGACCGGTGTGGCGTATGTCGCACGCGAGTCGGCTCGCCGTATGATCGCTGCCGGTGTTGGCGGGAGTATCGTTAATATCGCCTCTATCCTCGCTGAGCGTGTGCAAAAAGCCCTGACCAATTACGCGGCATCAAAAGCTGCCGTCGTCCAGTTCACCAAGGCTGCTGCACTTGAATTCGCACAATACAATATTCGTGTGAATGCGCTGTGCCCTGGCTATTTTAACACTGACTTGAACAGCGAATGGTTCAAAACGAGCGAAGGGCAGGCGCTGATTAAGCGTATTCCACAGCGCCGGACGGGAACACTAAGCGAATTGAACGGACCTCTGTTGTTGTTGGCCTCCGATGCGGGCTCGCTGATGACCGGCTCAGCGGTCACAGTGGACGGCGGACATGTATTGTCTGAGTTGTAGCACGCTGCACGACTTACCAAACTGAAGAGATTGACGCACTGATGAAAAACCCTTTGACCGCTGAGCGTATAAAGCGAGATGGCGCACTGTGGGGCAATACGACGATTGCTCAAGCGGCGTGGCGTAAAGCACAGGAGCGGCCCGATGAAGTGGCGATCTATCTTGAGGGAGAGGCTTCGATTACCTATGGCTCTATTGCCGACGAAGCTAGACGTCTGGTCACAGGGTTACAGACGCTTGGCATGAAAGCGGGAGACGTCATCAGTTTTCAGCTGCCCAACTGGCGAGAGTCTGTGGTGGTTGATATCGCGGCCTCTGCAATGGGGCTAATCGTTAATCCGGTGATACCGATTTACCGTGACCACGAGCTGCGCTTTATACTCAAAGACGTCGGGGCCAGACTGATCTATATTCCAGAGCGGGTTCGCAGCTTGGAGTTTCCGTCCATGCTGGCGTCGTTGCGTGCTGAATTACCTGATCTTGAATACGTGGTTACCGTCAGAGCCGAAGGACAGCACGATGACATGCTGTGTTATGAGGATCTGGTAGAGAATGTTCAGGTAGATCTCGACACATTGCCGATGGTTGATCCCAACTCGGTCAAGGCTATTCTCTATACATCGGGCACCACCGGAACGCCTAAAGCGGTGATGCATAGCCACAACACGCTGGCCAGAGTGATTCAAAATTCGCTGGATTATTGGCAGATGGATGAGCGCGATGTGATGTTGATGCCATCTCCGGTGACGCATATTACAGGCTATGGCTCGGGCATGGTGCTGCCGTTTGTGACGTCGGTTAAATCTGCTCTTATGCCGCGCTGGGATGCGGATGCCGCTGTGGCATTTATTAATGAGGTTGGCGCTACTGCCAGTGTAGGCGCAACACCTTTTTTGGTGGAGCTGGTGGCAGCTGCAAAGCGGCACAATACCGGCTTGCCGACTATGCGGCTATTTGCCTGCGGCGGTGCCGCAGTGCCGCCACAGGTAATTGATGAGGCCTGTGAGGGTTTGGACAATTGTCGTGCGTTTCGAGTTTACGGTAGTACGGAAACGCCCATAATCACCTTGGGCTTTGTCGGCGATGGGCAGCAAAAACTGGCGTCCGAAACCGATGGAGTGATTTATGCCTATGAGGTAAAAATACTGGATGACCACGGTGTAGCGGTGCCCAACGGTGAGGACGGAGAAATTGCCGCGCGCGGTGCGGGCATGATGCTGGGGTACGCTGATCCCGAGCAGAACGCGCAGGCGCACGACAGCGAGGGGTTCTTTTTGACCGGGGATATTGGTCATATCACGTCTGATAATGCCATTCTGATTACTGACCGAAAGAAAGACATCATTATTCGCGGTGGAGAAAATATCAGCGCCAAGGAAGTGGAAGATGTTTTACACGATCATCCGGATATTCGTGAGGTGGCGATAGTCGCTATGCCCCATGAGCGTCTGGGCGAAGGTGTGTGTGCCTACATTGTCCCTGTGTCCAAGGAGAGTGTATTGGATATCGCGGAGGTAGCTCGGTTTGCGAACGCTGCATTATTGGCGAAGCAGAAAATACCGCAGCATGTCGCAATCGTGTCAGACCTTCCGCGTACTGCGAGCGGAAAAGTACGCAAGGATGTTCTGCGTCGGCAAATCAGGGAAATCATAGCGCAGGGTCAGTAGCGGCGTGCTAGAGCCGCCAGGTACGTGCACAGAAGATCAATCGTCGGACCAGACCACAAGGTTTGAAGGGTCTGATGGCTCACTAAACACTTCATCAACAGGTAATTGGGTATGACAACATTGGCAGGCAAGACCGCGGTGGTTCTGGGTGCATCCGGCACTGCAAATTTTGGATCTGAAATTGCTCGACGATTAGCGGCACAGGGCGCGAACATTGTGGTGGCGGCGCGACGCAAGGAGCCGCTCGACCAGCTTGCATCTGAGCTGGGGGGCACGTCAGTCGCTTGCGATGTCACCCGAGAAGGTGATATTGAAAATCTGTTTAAGGTGGCTTCAAGTACTTATGGGCAGGTCGATATAGCGGTCTTTTCAGCGGGCATTCATTCAGGTGTCCTGATCGCTGAATTGACAGCAGAGGATATTCGCCCGACCCTCGACGTTAGCCTGGTCGGCGCGCTGCTATTCTTTCGATATGCGGCGGCCGCCATGACCGAAGGAGGCTCTGTGGTGACGATTTCTTCGCTGACCGCGCGTATTCCCGGTCCTGGCCTGGCAGCGTATTCCGCCGCGCGCGCCGGTATCGATTATGCCATCAAGGTCGCCGCAGTAGAGTACGGTGATCAAAATGTGCGCTTTAATTCGATTGCCGCAGGCTTAATCCAGACCGATATGACAGAGGCGTTCTTTTCTATGCAGCCGGTTATTCAGGGTCACATGGATGCCACGCCTTGTGGTCGCATGGGTACGCTTGATGATATGGCTGAGGCCGCATTATTCCTTGCCGATGGTCAGCGCTCAGGCTACATCAATGGTCAAGTGCTTGATTTGGCTGGGGGGCAACAGAATGGCAGCCTGCCGCGCTACTAGTGATTCCATCAGCCGTTTTTAACCGCAGGAGCTAATACAATGTCAGACGACGCAATGCAAGGTTACGAGGACGTGACGCTCTATGAGCTAAGCGATGAGCGTGAGAAAGAGTTAATCGAGAAGCAGATAGAGTGTAATTTCGTGTGGACGAATAAGGACGGTCACGGTCTGGGTGTGATTATGAATTACGTTGCCCGCGATGGCGCCATCTGGCTGACGGCGACCAGTCAGCGCGCACGGATAAAGGCGCTGCGCCGCGACCCTCGTGCCTCGGTCGTCATTTCGAGTATGGGAACCGATATGGGCCCCGGTAAGACGGTGACGTACAAGGGCCGAGTGGTGATTCATGATGATCAAGCGACCAAGGACTGGTTCTACCCCGCTATGGCAGAAATTATCAGTCCCTATCCTGCCCCCACGGTAGAGGCGGCCATACAACACCTCGACACGCCGCTGCGTGTGATACTGCAGTTGGTGCCTGAAAAAACCATTAAATTTGATGGAGACAGTATTTCTAAGACATCCTATGATGGGAGTGTTCCTGGCCAGGAAGCCTAAAGTACTTTTTAGGTGGACAGCCCCTACTTTTTTACGTATCTCGACTGAAAAATAGCGTGAGACGGATGTAGGGTGCAATTTGCTCCAATCGAGTAAATTACTAGCTGGCGGCAAAGAAACGGTTTTTCGCGACAGTAAAAGGAGTAGCAGACACTATGTCCATCGACTTCACGTTCAGCCCCGAAGTAGAGCAAGCGCGCACTCATATCCGAGAGTTTTTGCATCATACGGTTAAAGCACGCTATGCCCAACTAAGTGCAAATAAGGATGCCCAGCGGGAGGACTGGTCCGAGCTAATTAAGGAGCTGCGTCAGGAAGCGAAAGCAAAAGGATTTTGGCTCCCCCACATGCCGCAGTCAGTGGGTGGTATGGGGCTGGGAGTGACTGCCCTCGCTGCCGTATCGGCTGAGGCTGCAAAAGTGCCTTACGGCCCTTACATCATGAATGGACATGCGCCCGATGAGGGGAATATGCACACCATGCATCATTTTGCCACCGAGTATCAGCGCGAACAGTATTTGAATCCGCTACTTGAAGGCGAAATTCGGTCCTGCTTTTCGATGACGGAGCCCGAAGTGGCGGGCTCTGACCCTACGCTCATTCAGACGACGGCGATAGAGGATGGAGATGACTGGGTGATCAATGGGCATAAGTGGTTTACGTCCGGTGCCCGAGGCGCCAGCTTTGCTATTGTAATTGCTCGCACCGACCCAGACGCAGAGATTCCGCAGGCGCGCAACTCCGCTTTTATTGTTGACTGCGATTCTCCGGGATTTGAGATTGTGCGTGATATAGAGACGATGTCGGGCAGCCATAATCACTGCGAGATTCTCTACAACGATGTCCGTGTTTCCAAGGCTAACCTGTTGGGTGAGCGCGGTGGTGGCCATAAACTTGGGCAGGTCAGATTGGGGCCGGCGCGCTTGGCGCACTGTATGCGCTGGTTGGGCGAAATAGAAATGGCGCTCGAAATGTTGATCGATAGGGCGCAGCAGCGTTTTGCCCACGGGTCATTACTCAGTGAAAAACAGAGCATTCAATGGATGATGTCCGACAGTGCTATGGAGCTGTATGCATCGAAGCTAATGGTGTTGCACGCCGCTTATAAAATCGAAAACGGCATGGAGTTTAAGCAGGAAGTCTCTATGGCGAAGCACCATGTGGCGAATACATTGTGGAAGGTGTGTGACCGTGCCGTGCAGGTGCACGGTGCCTTAGGCTATTCCAAGGACTCACCCTTGTCTGATATGTTGCAACAAGCCCGTTGGGCGCGACTGGCTGATGGGGCGGATGAAGTGCATCAGATGCGTATCGCCGACCTGCTGATGAGAGCCTATAATGATACGGGTTCTGTCAACGCTGGGGTCGGGGGCCTGCCGTTGTAAGGAGGCAAGCTAAACGCTGACACCGTATATCAAACGAACCCCACGACAGTGTTAAACATGGAGAAGGAATACAGTATGAACAAAGACAATCCCGGGTACCAGATGTCACTCATATCGCGTGAGTGCCTGAAAAGTAAGGACAAACAACGCTGGTTGGACATGTGGGCCGAGGACGGCATCATTGAAGACCCCATCGGCCCTACGGTGCTCGACCCTGATGGTAAAGGGCATTCGACCCCGGAGGCCAGAGAGGCATTTTATGACCGTAATATTGCCAATGCAGACATCGAATATATTATTCATGACACCTACACAGCTCATCTCGAGTGCGCCAATATTGTGACGCTTAACGTGGTGATGCAGGTTGAGGGTAAGACGTATTCTCAGCAGGTAAACGGTGTGTTTACCTACAGCTGCAACGAAGCGGGTAAGTTAACCGCGCTGCGGGGTTTCTGGGAGTTCGATGAAGGTATGGCCACCTTCAAAGAAGTGACATCTGATCACGGCGAGTAATGCATAAATTGCAGCACGGACGATAACAACTGCACTACACGGTCTATCTTGATTTATCTGGAGTCCTGCAAAACGCTTTATAGACTGCAAAACGTCACGTATTGGGGGTTTTGTCTCCTAAGTGGGTGCCAGATTAAATTAGACGAAGATAAACACGAAACTTCACAGATGAGACTTTTTAAATGGTAAAGCACATAGTTTTTTGGCGATTTAAGGTGAGTGCTGCTGGGCAGACAAAACAGCAAAATATGGAGCAGGTTAAACGACAGTTAGAGGGCCTGAGGGGACTGTCGGGGGTGATAGCCGTAGAGGTCGGTTTTGACATGCTTAACGTCGATGCCTCTTGTGATGTAGCGCTTTATTCTGCGTTTGAAAATCAGGCAGCGTTAGATGCGTACCAGCAACATCCGGATCACGTGGCGATTAAACAGTTTCTCGGCGAAGTAAGCGAGGAACGCTACGTCGTTGATTATGTGGTCTGAGCGCCACTAGTAACGTCTACCGGGTAGCCTGCGGCAAAATAGTGCAGGAAGGCCGCAACCGCACGCCAGTCCCAAGACACTGGTAAGGAGGCGCGCTACTTGAGCGCTTCACTGGTGGTGTCGCGCATCACCCCGCCATCAAACGTAATGGTCTTCTGTGGCACCACTTCTATAATAATACGGGCCGGGGTGTCCAGAAACGCGACAAAAGCCTCGGGCGTTGGTGCCGGCCTGTTGACGTACCGGGCGAAGTCCCTGTCGGAGCGACGTCTGATGCCTCATTTGTCTTTGGGTTTTCTGAATATACTTTGATATCGTGGCCATTATAATGCCACACAGTGTGACATTTTTTGTAGAGGTCAAGGATGACATCCTACGTGAATCAAAAATCCGCTTTCGAGTGCGTAAACAATACGCACATCATCACCTCAAGGTGTCGTTCTGTTTATCTGACCGGGCTTCGCTGTTGTCCCAGAGTCATCCCGATCAGTTCCTGCTGTATAGACTGATCAAAATATAGCTAGATTGGCCCATCTACGGTTCTGTAAGGGGTTCTAAGCCCGACCTATACGAAGGACCGTTCTACCGTTTATAGCGCTTACAGGGCTGTAAATGGCATGTTACTAACCGCCCACCATGCTGCCGGGGCCAGAAGATGGGTCTAAGCGATAACCAAACGGTACTAGGCGACAGGTGCGCGCTGTGGACAAGAAGTACTCTGATATGATCCCAATTCGCGTGTGCATATCCGCACAATGATTATGCATTTATCGATAGTTTACGCACAAAATAATGGGTGGTAACGTACCTTGATTTGACCAGTCATCGAGTTATTATCAATGATCAACGCTTCAGCAGCCCTGAACTGTCATCTACTGGCCAGAATCTACGAGAATTTTATGCGCCATACATCTTTCAAGCATGCAGTATTAAAAAGCATGGCTTGTCCCCTCGTTGCGGTGATGCTCTGCTTGTGTCCTTTGCATGCTGCTACAGCGCAGACAGTTGTGAACCAAGGCCCGGTGTATATGGGGAGTATGTCAGTTGAGGGCGATCCCGGGGGGCCTGGAAAAGACGGGAAAGTTAATCTTAATGATTCGGGCGGTTGCGATGATCCAGGCGACGGAAATCCGGGCCATACACCCGATTCGGTAGATCTTCTCGTGGCGCTTTCTAGCGAGGCGGGGAAAGACACAGGCGGCTCAGCGATGTCCGTTGGTGGTAACGGCGGTAGCGGTGGGTCTGCCGGCGGTTGCGATGTCAGCGGAAGAGGCGCTGGCGCCGGAGGTGCCGGCTCTGCAGTAAACCTAACTTTTTATTCCGCTACCTATCTTAGTAGCTATACATTCACGGAAACAGGTCTGTACGCCTCGTCGGTCGGCGGGAATGGAGGCAAGGGCGGCACAGGCAGCGAATTTAGTAACTGTCTCTTATACACATCTCCGAGCCCACGAGACT
>OLHR01000169.1_pt1 | contig 24434 bp, 25 predicted proteins | sample 1609291 | NCBI WGS metagenome assembly OLHR01 (sample SAMN05416707, study PRJEB24817) | seawater metagenome | isolation source: Sea water | place: Canada:Atlantic | collected 2013-07 | reverse complement strand
GTAGTGATAGCGGCGCACAATTATTGGCGCTGTCCAGTAAAATAGTCAGCTCAGTGCATGACGCATTTGGCGTGGAGCTGGAAATTGAGCCTAGGATATATGGACTTAATTCGTGAGTAAGTTCGATCACAAGGCATTCGTAAATACGCTCACGACACGACCAGGTGTCTACCAGATGTACGATGAGGCTGGTGGACTGTTGTATGTGGGCAAGGCTAAAAATTTAAAAAACCGTGTGGGGAGTTATTTTCGGGCCAGTGGCCTGACGGATAAAACGATGGCTCTTGTGGCTAAGATTCAGGATATTCAGGTGACCGTGACAACGACTGAAGTCGATGCGCTGTTACTGGAACATAACCTGATCAAGACGCAGCAACCGCCTTACAATGTGTTGCTGCGTGACGACAAATCTTACCCTTATATTTTTCTTTCCAGTGACGATGACTTCCCGAGAATTGCCATGCATCGTGGCGCCAAGAGGCGCAAAGGCCAGTACTTCGGTCCCTATCCTAGCGCCGGCGCAGTGCGTGAATCTATGCATTTTTTGCAAAAAGTATTCAAAGTGCGGCAGTGCGAAGATAGTTATTTCAAGAATCGATCGCGCCCCTGCCTGCAATACCAGATAGAACGCTGCAGCGGGCCTTGCGTAGATCTTGTGACTGAAGAGGACTACGCCCAACAGGTTGAAAGTACGAGTTTGTTTTTGAGTGGGAAATCTCAGGAACTGATGGTTCGACTGGCAGACGATATGGAGCAAGCTGCAGCGCAACTGTCCTACGAAAAAGCGGCAATATATCGCGATCAGATTAGTCATTTGCAGCACGTGCAAGCGAGTCAGGGTATCGAGGGAGTCACTGGAGATCTGGATATCATTGCAGCTGCTGCGTCACACGGGCGAGCGTGTGTGCAGGTGCTGTTTGTGCGAGAGGCGAGGGTGCTAGGCAGCAAAACGTATTACCCGCCGCTCAAGCTACAGGAGGGCATAGAACAACTGCTGGCGGCATTTATCCCGCAGTTTTATCTCGGCTTGGGCAGAGCGATCCCGGCAGAAATTATTGTCAATGCTGAGCCAGGCAGCGCCGATATAATCGCCCAGGCACTCTCCGTGCAGGCTGAACGAAAGGTTAAGTTACGTAGCCGGGTGCGTGAATCACGCGCTCAATGGTTGATGCTCGCGCAGCAGACTGCCGAAACCAATCTCACCGCGCACTTAGCGGGGCGCCAGACCATGTTAGGACGCTTGCAAGCTTTGCAGGATTTGTTGAGTTTGCCTCAGCTGCCGGAACGCATGGAGTGTTTTGACATCAGCCACAGTTCTGGTGAAGCGACAGTGGCTTCGTGCGTTGTATTTGATCAGCACGGGCCACGCAAGGTTGACTATCGTACATTTAATATCGAGGGCGTCACGCCGGGCGATGACTATGGCGCAATGCATCAGGCGCTCGATCGTCGTTACAAAAGGCTTAAAACCACAGAAGCCAAAATGCCTGATGTCCTGTTGATTGACGGGGGTAAGGGTCAGGTTGCTCAGGCCATGTCGGTCCTTAATGATCTGCAAGTTTCTGGGGTTGAGGTTGTCGGTGTCGCAAAGGGGGTCACGCGCAAGGCCGGGCTCGAAACGTTAATTAACGGCGAGACAGGGGAGCAGATCCAGTTGCCACCAGACCATCCTGCCCTGCATTTGATACAGCATATACGCGATGAGGCGCACCGCTTCGCGATCACCGGTCACCGTGGCCGGCGCGATAAAGCTCGTCAGCGTTCAGCGCTGCAGGATATTCCCGGTGTGGGTGCTAAGCGTCGCCGTGAACTGCTGCGTCACTTTGGTAGTGCACAAGGTGTACAGAATGCAAATATTGATGAATTGAAAAAGATTTCGGGTATTAGCGCGGCGATTGCACAACAGATCTACGACCATCTACACAATGGGTAAACTGCTTATTGTTAGGATTGGTCTGGGACGTTTGCAGCGGCAGGCACGGATCAGATGCCGTATTTGAATCAAGGTGTGCCCTTGGGTTAAACTGGGTTGACGGCGGCACTCCCCGTTTAAGCGTGACACTTGTAATTGTCTGAAAGGATATCGAAGCAGTTGCCTATCACAATCCCTAATGCATTGACTATTTTCAGGATTCTGCTCATCCCTGTGCTGGTGGTGGTGTTCTATCTGCCGTTCAAAAATCATTTGCTGTTTGCAGCGGGTATTTTTGCTTTTGCAGCGATAACCGATTGGGTGGATGGCTATCTCGCGCGACGACTTGGCCAGATGACAGCATTCGGTGCTTTTCTCGATCCAGTGGCCGATAAGCTAATGGTGTCTATTGCGTTGGTTTTGCTCGTTGAGCGCCACGACACCCTGCTGTTCACTCTAGCTGCATGCGTGATTATTGGTCGCGAGATTGTGGTGTCGGCGTTGCGAGAGTGGATGGCTGAGCTTGGAGAGCGCACATCTGTAGCGGTTTCGTATATTGGCAAGGTCAAGACAGCCTTGCAGATGGTTGCGATAACAGGGTTGTTGGCGACGGGTCCGAGTCCGGACGAAGGCTGGCAGTTGGTGCTTTGCTATGTGGTTCTCTATGCCGCGGCGGTACTGACGCTATGGTCTATGTTGGTCTATCTCAAAGCCGCCTGGGCCGTTATTAAAGAGCAGGATAAACCTATTTAATTCAATTGGTTGCGGGATTTTTGTTGGAATTCTCTTGACTATAGAGACGCCGTGCATACAATAGCTCCCACTCAGAGGCGCAGATGTTTATGCCGCCGCTGTGTGCGGGAATAGCTCAGTTGGTAGAGCGCAACCTTGCCAAGGTTGAGGTCGCCGGTTCGAACCCGGTTTCCCGCTCCAATTCTAGCTCCCCGCTTCCTTCAGTTTGATCGACACGCTGTTAATACAGTAGCGCAGGCCAGTCGGCGCAGGGCCATCTTCGAACACATGGCCTAAATGTGCGCCGCAGGCCTTACACATGACCTCTGTGCGCATCATCCCGAGGCTGCGATCCTGCACTTCGTCAATCACTGTGGCATCAGCAGCCTCAAAGAAGCTGGGCCAGCCGCATCCGGCATCAAATTTACTGTCGGATAAAAACAGTTTTTCCCCACAACATCGACACTGATAAACACCCTCTTTGGTGCAGTTCCAATACTCTCCCGTAAAAGGTCGCTCTGTGCCTTTCTCGCGACAGACGTGAAACTCCTCGGGTGTCAGTTTTTCTCGCCATTGTTCTTCGTCGTGCATGGTTCGCTTCTCGGTTGCTTACGTTATTGATGTAGCGTACACCAGCGCGGCTCAACAGACTATGACCGGCAAGCACAAAAAGACATGCTCATTCGGAGTCGCTAGTGCTGACAGCTATGCAACCCAAAGCACGCACGGTCTCAATGTCCGCGGGTGTCGGCAATGAATGCGCTACGACTGACCCCGCCAGCTCACGACGCCCACGGTAGGATTTACGCAGCTGGTCGAATTGCGCTGCGCGTTTGCCAACCACTTGCTCGCGTAAAATAGCTTGGCGTAAAAGCACGTCATCTATCGAAATATCGTATCTGGACTGCAGGAGATAACGGATCTGCCCGGCCCTAGACAAACCTTCCGGCAACAATAGCGCGGGGGCAAATCCTGCGGGGCTATCGAGCGCTGGCGAGTGGTGATGCTGCCACTCCTTCACTGCGTCGCTGAGCATACGCGTAGCCAACAATTTCCCATCGAGGCTGTAGCCGGCGATATGCGCGCTGCCCAGTGTGACGCGCTCAAGCAATGCAGCATTGATAGCCGGCTCACCCTCCCACACATCAAGCACCGTAGAAAATCTTCGCCCGCTGCTTAACTGTGCCAGTAGGGCCGTATTGTCGATGACAGGGCCGCGACTGGCGTTGATAAGGACACTGTCAGGACGCAAGCGCTCCAATTCAGCACTGCCGAGTAGGTGATGACTTGGCCAGGGTTCATCTGCCGTCAGCTCCGGATGCAGAGTCACGACATCACAGTCCAGAACCTGCTCTAAAGTGGCGGTTTGGCTGATCATATTCTGTTGCAGCCACGGATCAAAAACGCGATAGCCAATACCCAATGCATCACAGCGCGCGGCGACCGCCTTGCCGACATGCCCATACCCAACAATACCGACGACGCCGCCTGCCAGTAATTTCTCCAAGGTGTCACCAACGCTAGCGACCGCTGCCAACACATACTCAACCACGGAATTGGCATTAGACCCGGGGGCGTAGGCGAAGCGAATTCCACGCTGGCTAAGATACTCTTGATCAATGTGATCTAAACCACTGGTAGCTGTGCCTACAAATTTGACCCCTGTACCAGACAGCAGTGCCGCATCTACACGCGTTACTGATCTTACCAACAGAATATCGATATGCTGCAACTGTGCGCGGCCAATAGCGCGACCGCCTAGTCTTTGAACGTGCGTGTCAGCAGTAAAAAAATGCTCTACCGCAGGAATATTCTCATCAGCAAGTATATGCAGAGTCACAGTGCGGAAGGCTCTTGTGTCGAATACTGGAACCTCGCGATAGGCCGCAGGCCAACCGCAGCAGCCCTGCTCCGCCAGATGACGTTTACACCGTTCATACAAAATCTATCAGAGAAAAATGCAGTTGCCGAGGCGACGTCATGGTGGAAAATTCGCAGCATAAACTGTCAAAGAACAGCTCTGCCCTTTCCGGCAAGCCCTCTCTCTGCCAATACAAGGCCTGCTCTAGGACGCAAGATTGAAACACTGTAGTGTCTGGTATTGCATCCTGGGACCGACCGAGATTATCGGCACTGACCCGAAAGCGGTACCCACAAGCCTGCGAAAAAAACCACTCCAGAGCTTGGGGCCTGCGCTCGGCAGATTGAAACGCTTGTTGCTCCTCGCCACTGCGCCCATCAGGGGCATACCAGTAGCCGAAATCTAATTGCTGCCGACGCCCAGTACCGGCGATGCACCAATGCGCGACTTCATGCAATGCGCTGGCAAAATAGTCACCGCGATAATATAACGCATGATAGTCGCCTGGCGCCTGAGCGGGTTGATAGAGTGGCTCTTCAGCCCCGCCAAAAAGGCGCGTGCGGAATGTATCGCAAAAGCAATCATCAAACACACGCTCAAGTCGCTTACAGCAAAAGGGGTCTGACACGCTAGGGGGGGACATATATTCAGGTGCGCTCATCAATCCGATGCCAGCTTGCGTATGATATAAATATAGTGACCATCAACCGCGGTATGCTCTAGCAATTCATGCCCAAGAAATACGCAAAAGCGGGGGATATCGCGCTCGGTGGAAGGGTCTGTTGCCTGTATCTGGAGCGTTTCGCCTACGGCTATATCTCGTATCCGGTTGTGCAACAGCATTACCGGCTCGGGACAAAGCAGGCCGGAGGCGTCCAGAATGTAATCAGGTGTTATCGACATGCCTGAATAATATCAGCTGTTGAGCAGCAGTTCAGCCTGTGCCTGTGGCACTAGGTCCCACTGCTCGCTGTCGGCATCGTAGAGGATTTGCAGATCACCAGCGCCAAGCTGGCGTCGTAATCGATCGACTTTGTCCTGAGTGGTGAGTTCTCGCTCGCCGTAATCCGTCCCATCGCGAGTGGCATAATCCTCTAGCAACGCCTGAAGGACTTCCATTTTTAGGCGCTGAAAGGGCACCAATACAAATTGTGCCATGTTTTTCTAGCCCTCATTTGGGTCGCGGCTGATGCGCATTAACAGGCGCCACTGCCACGACATCGTGTTAAAAAGCGCTCTCAAGTCAATTCCCACACGACAGTTAGTCCGAATCGTTCCGTTGCAGCAATTTGCGCACGCCAGTCAACACGGCGACCAAAAACGCAGCAAGTGCAATGATTCCGCCGGCGACCCCAAGTGTACCCAAGAATAGCTCCGTCATCTCCTCGAGTGAGATCCCGAACTGATCGACGGCTGCCCATACTAGAACACCCAAGGCTGCAAGACCCAATCCGGTGGAGCGATAAAAACGTCGACTGGCCCTGCTCACATACCTACTCCAACGTTAGTGCCCAGTGTCACCGGGAACTGATGCCGGCAGCACAGGCGTAGCTGACTTCACGTCCATGTTCTGCGCCCGATGCCGCAGCACATGATCCATTAATACGATGGCCAGCATGGCCTCGGCGATGGGTGTAGCCCGAATTCCAACACAGGGGTCATGCCTACCATGTGTTGCGACCTGTATTGCTTTGCCGCTGGTATCAATACTGTCTCCCGGCTGGCGAATGCTGGATGTCGGCTTCAGAGCCAGGCTGACCACAATATCCTGACCACTGCTAATGCCTCCTAAGACGCCTCCGGCGTTATTGCCGACAAACCCCTCCGGCGTCAACAAATCCCGATGCTCGCTGCCGTATTGTTCTACAGCGGCAAAGCCTGCGCCAATCTCCACACCTTTAACCGCATTAATACTCATCATTGCGCCAGCGACATCCGCGTCAAGCCGATCGAAAATTGGCTCACCTAATCCTGGCATGACCCCACTGGCAACGACATTGATACGTGCACCGATAGAGTCGCCACGTTTGATAAGCGCAGCCATGAAGGTTTCCATCTCTGACAATTTGTCCGCGTCTGGACAAAAGAAAGGATTGGACTCCACCACATCCCAATCCAGGCGCTGGGCTATAATTGGGCCCAACTGTGACAGGTATCCTCGAACCTGTATGCCGTAACGCGACAGCAGATACTTCTTGGCGATTGCTCCGGCAGCCACTCGCATTGCGGTCTCGCGCGCGGAAGAACGCCCCCCGCCGCGGTAATCGCGAAAGCCGTATTTTTGATTGTACGTATAGTCTGCGTGAGCAGGGCGAAACGTATCCTTGATGGCAGAATAGTCCTTCGAACGCTGGTCGGTGTTATCAATCATCAACCCAATAGCCGTTCCCGTCGTAACACCCTCAAATACGCCGGACAAAATACGCACTTCATCGGCCTCACGCCGCTGGGTCGTAAACCGCGAGGTGCCAGGCTTACGCCGATCCAGATCGTGTTGCATATCGGCAGATTCCAAAGCAAGACCTGGTGGACAGCCGTCAATGATGCAGCCCAAAGCTGGGCCATGGCTTTCGCCAAAGCTGGTCACCGTGAATAATTTGCCAATTGAATTACCCGACATAGTGTTCTCTTACTTACCCTTACTGAAGTTTTAAAGCCTACTATTATAGGCCTAATTATCCAACAATTGCGCTGTAATCTTGCAACTCCTGTGCAGTGAGGGCAAACACGCCATCCCCACCGCGCTCAAACTCTACCCACGTAAACGGCACCTTAGGGTAAGCCTCCTCAAGCGCTGGCCAACTGTTACCTACCTCTACGATAAGCAGCCCGCTAGGCGCCAGAAACGGATGAACGCAGGACAGTATACGACGCGTCAAATCCAAACCATCAGAACCCGAACCCAGCGCATCTTTCGGCTCGTGATGAAATTCCGCAGGCATCGCCGCAAGATCAGCCGCATCAACATACGGCGGATTACTCAGAACAAGGTCATATCGAGTATCCACTAAAGACTCGAATAGGTCAGACTGGATGACAGTCACTCTGTCCTGCAGGCCCAGATGTTCTGCATTCTCGCGTGCGAGCTCCAGCGCGCCGCTGTCGACATCTAGTAGGTCAACCCGCGCATCGGGAAATTGATAAGCGGCGGCCAATCCGATGCAACCACTCCCACAGCACAGATCAAGGATGCGCTTTGGGGCCGGGCCGTTATACCACGGTCTAAAATCATTGAGGATGAGCTCAGCAATCGGAGAGCGGGGAATAATAGCGCGCCGGTCACAGAAAAACTCCAACCCAGCAAACCAGGCCCGACCCAACAGATAGGGCAAAGGCTCGTGTTCCGTAATGCGCCGATGCAGCAATTCCCGCAGTCGAGCCACTGCCTCGATACCGACAGGCTGGGGCAAGACGTTCTCGCCAGAGTCGAGGGGCAGTTCTACAACAGACAGCACCATAAGGACAGCCTCGTCCCAGGCATTGTCTGTACCGTGTCCAAAAAACACATCACTGCTTTCCAACGCATCACTGCAGAACTGCAGCAGTTGGCCAACAGTTTGCGGTTGATTGGAAAAATATTTAGGGTCAGTCATGACCTCAGTGTAACCGATTCTGAGAAAGGATTTATAGCGAGAACGGCAGCCAGATCTGTTTGCCTTGCCGTCATCGGGTTGGTAATATGCCCGCTTAAATTCAGAGTCAAATTCAATACGGAGACATTCCTTTGGAAGACCATTGGGCAAAGATTATTGAGGCTGTGGGCGAAGACCTTAGCCGACCCGGCTTACGGGATACACCCAAGCGCGCAGCCAAGGCGTTCGAATTCCTGACACAAGGCTACGGACAGTCAGTGGAAGATGTGGTTAATGATGCCCTCTTCCCGTCTGATTCCGATGAGATGATTCTAGTCCAGAACATAGAGCTTTACTCGCTGTGTGAACACCACCTGCTGCCCTTCATTGGGAAATGCCATGTCGCCTATATACCCACCGGAAAAGTACTAGGACTGTCCAAGGTAGCTCGCATCGTTGATGTTTTTGCCCGACGGCTTCAGATACAGGAATCGCTGACAGCGCAAATCGCCGAAACGGTTATGGCAGTGACTAACGCGGAAGGAGTGGGCGTAATAGTTGAAGCCCAGCATATGTGCATGATGATGCGTGGCGTGGCAAAACAGAACTCATCAATGAAGACATCAGCAATGCTCGGCTCGTTTCGCAGCGATCAAAAAACTCGCGAAGAGTTTCTTTCTCTGCTGCGAATGTAACAATTGCTTTCAGCATTATTGTGCGAGGACGCTAATCATCTATTCGTATTACATCAACGCGCAAGTATTGCCGGTCTGCAGTGCGAGCGGCGCTGTAGCCAACGAGACGGTAGGCGCTTTCTGCCTGAAAGGCGTACACCCGATACTGCTGTAAATCTTCTCTGCCATACAGCAGTCGCTCGCCAAATACGCGATTAGCCCACTGTACCCCCTTACCACAAGCGCGACCCTTGCATTCGAATAACGCAATAGCACCCTCTTCCTTCGCCAAAGAGCCCAACAACTCATCCATCACTGCAGCCGAGGTAAAGCCGTCTACAATTTGCCAAGTATAACTCAGTAGTGTTCCAGTAAGTCGCTCGCTATCTTTGAAACGCCATTCTCCGCGCATTTTTTGTATGGCGCCAAGGCCCACCTCATGGTCTACGACCTGTTGCTCTGAAAATGCAACCTGTTTCGCGTGAGGATACTCGCTCAGCTGTTCCAACAGTATCTCTAACGTTGGCTCAGCAGCGTTTGCCACGCTCCCTGCAAATGACATAAGAGTGACTATTACGCTGATCAAAATATGGCTAAATTTACTCACTATAGTGCGGACTCCGTTTTGTTCGTCTCTGACAAAAAATGCTCCATATGCTGCGCTACCTCGCCGACGCCAGACTCCATATGAAAATGGTGCCCGCCTTTGATCGTGTATACGACAAGATTGTCGATGCTCAGTTGCACAGACTCAATATATTTTGAGGCTTGATGCGCAGTATCTCCAGCTCGCATCAACAACGTTGGCATATCCAATGCTCCCAATACTGCCCTAATCTGAGCCTCAGTCAACTTAACGGCTGAAGCGCCTTGCAGCCTTGGGTCCGTGGTCCAGGTCATTCCTCCCGAGCAGGCATGTAAATTGCGCTCCACTAATTGTTTAGCGGCGCTCTCAGACAAGCCGTTACGCGTGCGGGAAGCGACTGCCTCCTCTAAACAGGCAAAAACTCTGTTAGTACGATTGTGCAAACGCGGCTTATCCTCTAGCGCCTTGCGCATTTGAAGAGGAAAGGCACCCTCCGCAACCGGTTGCGGGGTCACTGCGTCGAGCAATACGAGATGGCGCACTCGTTCAGGATAAGCGCTGGCGAGTAGTGTAGCGATAATAGCGCCGCGAGAATGCCCCACAAGGTCGAATGTGTTCCAGCCCAATGCTTTGAGTATGCCGAGAATTTCGGGGAGATCATCCCATATCTGGTAGCTGGCGTCTGCCGAACGGCGCGCGCTCTGGCCATGACCGGTGAGATCCACAGCGACCACGTAAAAATCGGTCAGCAGCGGTGCCAATTGAGAAAAGCTGGCGGCATTATCCAGCCACCCGTGAAGCGCGAGCAGGGGCCTGCCACTTGGGTCGCCCCACGACAGGCCCGCCAGCTTAAGCCCATTTACACGCCATTCCAGTGGGACTGCAGAACGAAGAGCGGAACTATCAGACACTAAATAGTCTCCTTGTAAGTCGGCGGGAACGCCCAAAATACCCGGTTTCCGCAGCCCGGAGCGACCATGTCCAGTGACATCGTCACCAGACCGCCCGCAGTGAGAAACGGCACACGCCCCAGGCCGCCGAGGTAATGATCCACGACCGCCGACACCAGCGGCTGGTGTGACACTAGCACTATGTGCTCTTGTGTGGTGTGAGCTCCGATAGCCGCATCCACAGCGGCCACTTCACTGCCCGGATGCAAGGCCTGCTCAGCAGCGACTGTACACGGTGAAAAGGCAGCGGCAATAATCTCCGCCGTCTGTACCGTGCGCGCCCAGGGGCTGTGCAGTATTCTTTGCGGCTGCGGGATGCCTCTGACGCTGCAAGCCGCGTGAAACTGACTACAGCCAAAACTGACATCATCGCGACCGCCACAGGTGAGCTGCCGCAGGCGGTCGTTTATACCGTCCTCAGCCTCACCATGCCGCCATATAGTCAATATCATCGTGCTGTGAATCTCGAGTCTAAACTGCGGCAGATGTTCAGGCCTGCCTCATCTCCACCAACAGCTTGTTCATCCTGGAGACATAGTCTGCCGGATCGTCTAGCTGCCCACCCTCCACCAGAGTGGCCTGATCGAATATGATGTTGGCTAGGCTCTCGAAACGGTCTTCGTCAGGTTCTTGATCAAGCATTTCCGCCAGCGGATGTGCAGGATTAATTTCCAGTATCGGTTTTGCCTCAGGCATTTCCTGGCCCGCAGCTTCCATAATGCGACGCATCTGGGAACCCATATCAAAATCCCCTACTACAAGGCAGGCTGCTGAATCGGTAAGACGAGCCGTCGCCCGCACCTCACTGACCCTGTTTTCGAGCACTTTAGTGACACGTTCTACCAATGCCTCTGATTCTTTGGTGAGCGTTTCCTGAGCTTGCTTCTCCTCCTCCGAGTCTCCCGCGAGCTCTAGCGCACCGCGTGCAACATCCTGGAATTGCTTGCCGTCAAACTCGCGCAAGTGATTCATCAGCCAGTCATCAACACGGTCTGACAGCAGCAACACTTCGATGCCCTTTTTCCGAAATACTTCCAGATGAGGACTCTTCTTAGCCGTATTGAAATTCTCTGCAACGACATAATAGATTTTTTCCTGTTTTTCCTGCATACGCGCCACATAGTCTTCCAGAGCTTGATCCTGCTCTTCTAGATCTGTGTGAGTTGTGCTGAACCGCAACAGTTTGGCGATCTTCACCTGATTGGTCGTGTCCTCCGCTGGCCCCTCTTTCAACACGGTGCCAAAATGCTTCCAAAATGTGGCGTAATCATTCCCTTTTTTCGCCTTCGCCATTTTGCCCAGCATATCCAAGACACGCTTAGTCAGCGCATTGCGCATACTCTCGACAGCAGGATCCTGTTGCAGAATTTCACGCGACACATTCAGGGATAAATCGTTGGAGTCTACGACGCCTTTGATAAAGCGAAGATACAGCGGTAAAAACTGTTCAGCGTCATCCATAATAAACGTGCGTTGCACGTACAGCTTGAGTCCGCGCGACATTTCGCGATTCCACAGATCAAACGGGGCTTTTGCAGGGATGTAAAGCAGGCTAGTGTATTCAAGCTTGCCTTCAACCTTGTTGTGACTCCAGGTCAGAGGGTCTTCATAGTCATGAGAGACGTGCTTGTAGAACGCTTTGTACTCGTCACTCTTTACTTCTGTGCGCCCGCGCATCCAGAGCGCACTCGCCTCATTGACTGCCTCGAACTCAATAGCAGTATCCGCATCGCTTACAGCATCGTCGTCTTCAGCGGATGGTGCAGGTGGCTTTAACATCATCACCGGCACTGATATATGGTCTGAGTATTTCTTGATCACGCTGCGCACGCGAAAATCGTCAGCGAATTCTTTGCAGTCCTTTTTCAGCGACAGAGTGATGCTGGTGCCGCGTGTTTCCCTGGCCTTTGACTCGATAGAAAATTCTGCCTCGCCACAGGATTCCCACAACACTCCGGCATCAGCTGACTCGCCAGCTTTACGAGTATGCACCTGAACACGGTCGGCAACGATAAAGCCGGAATAGAAACCGACGCCGAACTGACCAATTAACTGAGAATCTTTGCGTTCATCGCCGGTGAGACTTTCTAGAAACGAAGCAGTGCCCGACTTGGCAATGGTCCCTAGGTTTTCAATTACCTCGTCCCGATTCATACCAATGCCATTATCGCTGATGGTAATGGTATTGGCCTTTTTATCGAGATCTATCTGTATTGCATAGTCTCCCTGCCCTTCTAGCAAGGCATCATCGGCGAGTGCGGCAAAACGCAGCTTGTCGATGGCATCACTGGCGTTGGATATTAACTCACGCATAAAGATCTCCTTGTTGCTATACAAGGAGTGGATCATAAGGTGAAGCAATTGCTTTGCTTCGGTCTGGAAGCCAAGCGTCTCTTTTTTCACATCAGCAGTCATGGTAACCTCGTTTCTAAGGTGTTGATTTAACGGAATATGTACACTGCATCTGATATGGGGGTGGACCGGGCCTATTTCAAGTGAGGCATTGCAATCGATTGCGTGCTGCGGGGTCCTGCCAGCCTACCCATGGCAACCTTCTGAAGCCCAGCGATGCAGCCGCTAGCAGAAGATAGTATTGTCTTTGCGGGGTAAATAGCCGCCCGTGGGAGCCTAAGTCAGGGCAAAAAAAAAGGGCTCGTCTCGCGACCAGCCCTCCATCATTTTCGTAGCTGGATAACAACTTACCAGCCCGTAATGTCGGCCAGAGCAGTACCAATTTCTGCCAAACTGCGAACGGTCTTTACACCGGCATCTTCGAGGGCTGCAAACTTCTCGTCAGCAGTGCCCTTGCCACCCGAAATGATCGCACCCGCGTGCCCCATGCGCTTACCTGTGGGTGCAGTAACGCCAGCAATGTAAGAGACTACCGGCTTCGTCACGCTTGCCTTGATATACGCTGCGGCCTCTTCTTCTGCCGAACCGCCAATTTCGCCGATCATCACAATCGCTTCGGTAGCGGGGTCATTCTGGAACATTTCGAGAATGTCGATAAAGTTGGACCCCGGAATCGGATCTCCGCCGATACCGACACAGGTAGACTGCCCAAAACCGGCATCCGTTGTCTGCTTGACCGCCTCATACGTCAGAGTGCCCGAGCGAGACACAATGCCCACCTTCCCCGGCAGGTGAATATGACCGGGCATAATGCCAATTTTGCATTCGCCAGGAGTGATCACGCCCGGACAATTAGGTCCGATCAGGCGCACACCCAGTTCATCGCACTTCACCTTGGCTTGAAGCATGTCTAGCGTTGCAATACCCTCGGTAATACACACGATCAGCTTGATTCCGCTGTTGGCCGCCTCGAGAATCGAGTCTTTGCAAAAGGGGGCTGGAACGTAAATGACTGAAGCTTGCGCACCCGTTGCGGCTACCGCCTCTGCCACTGTGTTAAAGACCGGCAGCCCCAAATGCTCCTGACCACCTTTGCCAGGGGTAACACCTCCAACCATCTTAGTACCATAGGCAATCGCCTGCTCAGAGTGAAACGTCCCCTGAGAACCAGTGAAACCCTGACAAATGACCTTGGTGTTTTTGTCGATAAGAATACTCATCAGGCTGCTCCTCCCGCTGCTTTAACTGCCTGCTGGGCAGCGTCCGTGAGGCTGGTGGCGGCGATAATGTTCAATCCACTGTCGGCCAAAACCTGTCGCCCTAGTTCGGCATTGTTGCCCTCTAGCCGCACGACAACCGGCACCTGCACACCAATTTCTTCAACCGCACCGATAACGCCTTCAGCAATAAGGTCGCAGCGTACGATGCCGCCGAAGATATTAATAAGCACCGCTTTTACCTTATCGTCAGACAAAATGATTTTGAACGCCTCTGATACGCGCTCCTTGGTGGCGCCGCCCCCAACATCCAAAAAGTTAGCCGGAAACCCGCCATGCAGTGCCACAATATCCATCGTTCCCATGGCAAGGCCAGCGCCGTTGACCATGCACCCGATATTGCCGTCGAGAGCGACGTAGTTCAATTCCCATTTAGCGGCATGCACCTCGCGCTCGTCTTCCTGGCTGGTGTCGTGCATTCCACGTAATTCAGGCTGGCGATACAGCGCGTTGCTATCGACACCGAGCTTGGCATCTAGGCAATGCAGGTCACCTTGCTCGGTTATCACCAGAGGATTAATCTCAATCAGTGCCAAATCTTTATCGACAAACAGCTGGGCCAGACCCATAAAAATTTTCACGAACTGCTTGATCTGCTCTCCTGACAATCCCAACTTAAAAGCCAACTCTCGTCCCTGATAGGGCTGCGCTCCTGTTAGCGGGTCAATTGTGGTGCGCAATATCTTTTCCGGAGATTCTTCCGCGACTTTCTCAATTTCAACACCACCCTCGGTAGACGCCATAAAAACAATACGGCGTGAAGAGCGGTCGACGACAGCACCAAGATACAACTCATCGGCAATATCGGTGCAGGTTTCTACCAAGATTTTGCTCACAGGTTGTCCCGTTTCATCCGTCTGGTAGGTGACCAGTCTCTTACCCAGCCATTGTTTGGCAAAGGCTTCGATTTCAGCTTTGGTTTTGACCAGTTTGACCCCCCCAGCTTTGCCACGTCCCCCGGCATGCACCTGAGCTTTGACAACCCACATATCGCCGCCGATCTTATCCGCTGCCGCCATTGCTTCCTCTGGGGTGTCTACAGCGTATCCCTTGGATACTGGCAACCCATACTCGGCAAACAACTGCTTACCCTGATACTCGTGAAGATTCATGTTCTATCCTGTTATCAATTCTTAACTGTTGTACGTTAAGGCTATTTGGCAACGACATCCCTGCCAAACAAACCCGCTGAATATCCGCGCGCGTCAGTAACTTATTATGTTATACGCACTCGGACGAATTTTTCTAGCGCTTCTTTCGATTCGCAATATGAATAGCTTGTCCATCTACTGCCAAGGCCGCTTCATGCACCGCCTCAGACAAGGTTGGGTGACCGAAGACGGTGAGCGCCAGATCCTCTGCACTGGATCCAAACTCCATCGCTATGACCACCTGCTGCACCAGATCCGCTGCAGATGGGCCTATGATATGACACCCGAGTATGCGATCTGTCTCAGCATCCGCAATCATCTTCACAATACCATCGGAATCATTGGCCGCCAGCGCCCTCCCGCTTGCTGCGAAAGGGAACACCCCTATCTTGCACTCAATACCATCCGCTTTTAATTCCTGCTCAGTTTGCCCTACAGCAGCAATTTCCGGATGCGTATAGATGACCGAGGGAACGCAGTCATAGTTCATCTGCGCCTGCTTGCCGGCGATACGCTCAACCACCATCACCCCTTCTTCCGACGCCTTGTGTGCCAGCATAAGGCCACGCACTATATCACCCACGGCGTACACGTGGGGTGCTTCAGTTTCGCAATTGTCATTAACGTAGATGAAACCACGTTCGTCTAAAGTGATGCCACTGTCAGACGAAAATAACTCTTCCGAGCGGGGTCTGCGTCCTACCGCAACAATCAGCTTATCGAATAACTCCGTGTGTTCGCCACCTGCGCTGGTGTACGTAACCTCAACTTTGCCCTTTTTAACTTCTGTACCGATCACTCGGGCGCCAAGGCGTATATCCAGTCCCTGTTTCTTGAAGATCTTGCCTGCCTCTTTGGCAATCTGTACATCCATCATTGGTAAGAATTCGTCCAGCGCCTCCAACATGACAACCTCCGATCCGAGGCGACGCCAGACACTGCCCAGTTCCAAACCGATGACTCCGGCGCCGATAACGCCGAGACGGACTGGGACTTCTGTCAGCCTGAGTGCGCCGGTAGAGTCGATAATATGTTCATCGTCTATCGGTGCGGGGGCAATACTGACCGGTACTGAGCCGGCAGCAATAATGACATTACTTGCATCCAACACTTGGACATTGCCTTTGTTATCGGTCACTTCAACTTTCGCGCCGACAAGGACCTTTCCGACGCCGGAGATGGGTGTAACACCGTTGTGTTTAAAAAGCCCCGTTATGCCACCGGTCAGTTGCGAGACGATCTGATCCTTGCGAGCCAGCATGGCGGGTATATCAATGTCAGCCTTTTTTACCGTTATCCCATGCACCGCTAAATTATCCCGGACATCAGCAAACTTGTGACTGCTGTCGAGTAACGCCTTGGACGGGATACAGCCGACGTTGAGACACGTGCCGCCCAGCTGGATATTGTCACTGTCATCTAGCCACTGCTCAACACAGGCAACCTTCAATCCCAGTTGCGCGGCCTTAATAGCTGCGACATAGCCGGCAGGCCCTGATCCAATTATTACTACATCATATTTTTCAGGCATCGTCATTTCCACTAAAAGTGTCTTTACGACAGACAGGTTACTGTATCTCTGTGTGCAAACTCACAAGCATTCATAGTCCCTATAATTGCAGCAAAATCCGGGCGGGATCTTCAATAAGATCCTTAATAGCGACCAGAAACTGTACGGCGGTCTTGCCGTCGATGAGCCGGTGATCGTAGGTCAACGCCAAATACATCATGGGTAGAATCACCACCTGCCCATCGACAGCCATTGGACGCTCCTGGATTTTGTGCATACCCAGAATACCCGTTTGCGGCGGGTTGAGGATAGGTGTGGACAACAAAGAACCGAATACGCCGCCGTTGGTTACCGTAAACGTACCGCCCGTCATATCCTCAATGGTCAACTTATTGTCTTTGGCGCGCAGCCCCATATCTCTGATCGCAGCCTCAATATCTGCCAGGCTCATAAAGTCAGCATCGCGCATGACCGGGACCACAAGCCCGCCCTCAGTCGAAACCGCTACACCAATATCCTGGTAGCCGTGGTATACGATATCATTGCCGTCAACAGACGCATTAACAGCCGGGAATCGTTTCAGCGCTTCACAGGCGGCTTTGACAAAAAAGCCCATAAATCCAAGGCGCGTTCCGTTATGCGTTTTTTCGAATTGATCTTTATACTTTTTACGCAACGCCATCACAGGCGCCATATTCACCTCGTTAAACGTGCTGAGCATCGCTGTTTCGTGCGTAGCGTTAAGCAACCGCTCGGCTATTCGGGCTCGCATGCGGGTCATGGGCACCCGTCTCTCTACTCGCTCGCCCGACGGACTGACTGACGCTTGCTCTTTGTCGATAGTCGCGGTGGGCTCAACAGAAGCCGTGGTAGCTGCCGCGGATGTAGCTTCTCGAGCTTTTATGAATTTGAGAATGTCTTCCTTGGTAATACGGCCATTCTTTCCTGTGCCCGTTATTGCGCTGACATCGAGCTTATGCTCTTCAACCAACAATCGAGCAGCGGGTCCAAGTAACTCCGCTGAAGACGGTTCTGAAGCATTGTCACCTGATGCCGCGAGACTTGCTTGCGCGGGCGGAGAGGAAAGCGCCGTTGATTTTTTTTCAGTAAGCGTAGCGAGGAGCTGTTGGCCTTCTATCGTCTGGCCTACCACCGCATGAATTTTTGAAATGACACCGTCAACAGGAGCAACCACCTCCAATACCACTTTGTCCGTCTCTATTTCGACGATTAATTCATCCCGCGACACCGTGTCACCTTCCGACTTGTGCCAGGCAGCCACCTCCCCATCTGCGATAGATTCAGGAAAGGCAGGTGCCTTTATTTCAATAGTCATTTCATTTCCTTAAAAACTCACTTGTTGTCAGTAACCCCAAGGCATTTCTCCGAGAGCCTCATCAATAAACTGTTCCAGCTGCGCGATATGCAATGCCATATACCCTGCAGCGGGGGCTGCAGATGAATCGCGCCCGACATAGCGCAGATACACATCGACTTTATGTCTCTGTATCACCCTGCGCATATGGTGTTGGCTAGCATACCAGGAACCCTGATTCATCGGCTCTTCCTGACACCACACGGCATCAACAATATTGGGGTATGAATCAGTCAATATTTGCAGTAACTCTTCCTCGGGAAAAGGGTACAACTGCTCAAGGCGCAAAATGGCGATATGGTTCAGTTGGCGCTCACGCCTGGCCGCGAGCAAATCGTAAAACACTTTACCGCTGCAAAGAATAATACGCTGAACTTTCGACTTATCCAGATCGTCGATTTCATCCATTACATTATGGAATCTGCCCTCGGCAAGATCCTCAATAGTGGAAACCGCCTCTTTGTGGCGTAGCAGACTTTTGGGTGACATCACCACCAACGGCTTACGTAGCGGACGGATAGCCTGTCGCCTCAGCATATGGAACACCTGGGCCGGCGTGGTCGGGGCGCAGACCTGAATATTATGCTCTGCACATAACTGCATGAAGCGTTCCAGCCTTGCGGATGAGTGCTCTGGACCCTGCCCCTCGTAGCCATGCGGCAACAACATCGTTAGACCGCACAAACGCGACCATTTGTTCTCACCACTGGTAATAAATTGATCAATGACGACCTGTGCACCGTTGGCGAAATCGCCAAACTGAGCTTCCCAAATTACGAGGCCTTGGGGTAACGTTGTGGAATAGCCGTATTCAAAAGCAAGCACAGCCTCTTCTGACAGCAATGAATCGTAAATATTGAACTTTGCCTGTGATTCACTTATGTGCTGCAAAGGAATATAGGTGCTGCCATCACTTTGATTGTGCAGCACCGCATGACGATGGGAGAAGGTGCCGCGCCCTACATCTTGTCCCGTCAACCTGATGGGGCTTCCCTCTTGCAGCAATGATGCATAAGCAAGATTTTCTGCAAAGCCCCAGTTGATCGGCATCGCTCCGGCGGCCATTTTGCGACGGTCTTCCAATATTTTGGATACCTGGCGCTGCAACGGAAAACCATCCGGCGAAAGATTGGTCGTATGAGCCAGTGACTGCAAGGCCTGGATGTCGATACTGGTGTCGCACTGCAACCTCCAGTCGTGTCCCAGATAGGGCGACCAATCGACAAACAACGACTTGTTCGGCTCAGATACCAGACTGCTGACCAACGGGGCGCCACGATCTAAAGCGTCCCTGTAACGCTCCACCAAAGCCTCCACCTCGGCCTCTGTGATGAGCCCTTCGCTGACGAGCTTCTCAGCATACAAGTCCTGAGTCGTTTTGTGCTTGCTAATGACCTTGTACATCAACGGCTGTGTTACCGAGGGTTCGTCCGCTTCGTTATGACCCCGACGGCGATAGCAGATAAGATCAATCACCACGTCTTTATTAAATTCCGTACGATAGTCAACGGCCAATTGTGTGACGAACAACACCGCTTCTGGGTCATCTGCATTGACGTGGAATATCGGCGCCTGCACCATTTTCGCAACGTCCGTACAGTACTCTGTTGAACGGGCGTCCTCTCGCTCATGTGTGGTGAATCCGACTTGATTATTCAGCACAATATGGATCGTGCCACCGGTTTTATACCCGCGAGTCTGAGACATCTGAAACGTCTCCATCACCACGCCTTGCCCGGCAAAAGCTGCATCGCCATGCAGAACAATAGGGACCACAAGATCACCTGACGCGTCGAGACGTCGTTCCTGACGAGCACGCACAGAACCCTCTACAACCGGGGATACAATCTCCAAATGCGACGGGTTAAAGGATAACGCGAGATGAACCTCTCCTCCCGTGGTCATCATATTAGAAGAAAAACCCTGATGATATTTTACGTCGCCAGAACTTTCGTACTGCGCCCTACCCTCAAATTCGTCAAACAACTCAGAGGGGTTTTTCCCGAATATATTGATCAGCACATTGAGCCTGCCACGATGGGCCATGCCAATGACAATTTCCTTTGCCCGATACGCGCCACAGCGTTGCACCATCTCTGACAGCATAGGAATCAGGCTCTCCCCGCCCTCGAGTCCGAAACGTTTAGTGCCGGGATACTTAGACGCCAGGGACTTTTCTAGACCCTCTGCATTTATGAGGAGATTCAGCAATTGCAAGCGTACTTCCTTGCCATAATCCGGCGCAGAACGCACAGACTCCATTCTCTGCATAACCCAGTGCCGCTCAGTGGTATCGACTATGTGCATAAACTCGGCACCAATCGTATGGCAATAGGTTCTCTCAAGTGCCTCGTATATCTCACCCAACGTGGCATCAGCTTTGCCGATGTGCAAACTACCGGCCTGGAAAACCGTATCAAAGTCGGCAGACGACAAATGGTGAAAGCCTAGCTCTAGGTCGGCTACCTGCTCGCGCTGGGCAATTCCTAATGGATCAAGTTTCGCTTTTTGATGGCCGCGCTGACGATAGGCAGAAATCAATTGCACCACACAAACCTGCTTGCGCTCGTAATCAGTGGCCTTTGAATCATACTGCACGGTGGCTTCAGTGCGCACACGCATTTTACTGATCTGAGCAAAACGCTCGCGAATTACCGAGTGGGGAACATCTTCAAGCTGGATAATCTCTGACGACACCATCGGAAGCTTGTCGAAGTAATCTCGCCACTGCTCAGGCACCCCATTAGGATCCTTCAGATAAGACTCGTACAAATCCTCTACATACGTGGCGTTACCACCAGAAATATGAGAGCTTTGCCGCAGCAACTCTATGGAACTATTTTGCATCTGGACCCCTCCCGGGGCTCAATCGACTAGTGCTACTCATCCACACACCGATGGATCACGAGAAACGCAGGCTGTGCCCCTGAGTTCAGATATAGGGCTTCTTTCTACCAGCAAGACATTGTGCTGTCATGAATTTAAAAAATTTGTTTAAAATCAACCTGTTAACTATAAATCCTAATGTTATGTGGCGCGCGACAAGAGCATGTTTCGTATGTGCCCAATCGCCCGCGTAGGGTTCAAGCCTTTGGGACACACATTGACGCAAGCCTGAATACCATGGCAGCGAAAGACGCTAAACGGGTCGGCCAAGCGAGCCAGACGCTCATCCGTGGCGGTATCGCGAGTGTCAGCGAGAAAACGGTAGGCCTGTAGCAAGCCAGCTGGGCCTATAAACTTGTCTGGATTCCACCAAAAAGACGGGCAGGCAGTAGAGCAACATGCGCAGAGAATACACTCATAGAGACCGTCCAGTTTTTCCCGCTCTTCGGGGCTCTGCAGCCGCTCTATAGCAGGGGCTGGTGACTGATTCTGCAAGTAAGGCTGCACTTTTTCATACTGTGCATAAAACAGGCTCATATCGACCACTAAGTCGCGAATTACCGGCAGACCCGGCAAAGGACGCAGCACCAGCTTGTTTTTTCTGACTGCTTTGGATAGCGGCGTCACACAGGCAAGTCCATTCGTGCCATTCATGTTGACGCCATCGGAACCGCACACACCCTCACGACAAGAGCGCCTGTAAACGACGGTTTCATCCTCAGCCTTGATCAACTCCATCACGTCCAGGACCATAAGATCCTTGCCGCCGGTCTCTACCTGGACATCCTGCATATAAGGTTCAGCGTCGATTTCCGGGTTATAGCGGTAAATACTGACTTGCAACATGATTAGCGCCTCTTAATAACTGCGTACTGTCGGTTGAAATGTTGGGACTGTTTTTGGCTCAAAGTTCACGCCGCGTTTACTCACGCGCTTGCTATCAGCAAAGTACATCGAATGGCAAAGCCAGTTTTCATCGTCGCGTGAATCAAAGTCGTCACGAGCGTGGGCACCGCGGCTCTCTTTGCGATCTTCGGCGGCAATTGCAGTAGCCTCAGCGACCTCTAAAAGATTCTGCAACTCAAGGACCTCTATTCGAGCTGTGTTAAAGACATCGCTCTTGTCAGACAACTCGGCATTTTCAATCCGCTCACGCAAATCGGCTAGCTTAGTAATCCCCGTCTGCATCAAAGGCCCGTTACGGAATACGCCGAAGTAGTTCTGCATCGTATTCTGCAATTCTTTACGTAACTCCCCTGCTTTCTCTCCACCGGTGGAGTTATTCAGTTTGTTCAGGCGAGACATTGCCCGCTCTATATCCGTGTCAGACGCATCGCGCAACTCGATACCCTCACGCAGAGACTTCTCGATAAACAAACCGGAGGCTCGCCCAAATACCACCAGGTCAAGCAGCGAGTTACCGCCTAGCCGGTTAGCGCCGTGCACAGAGACACAGGCCGCTTCGCCGCAGGCGTAAAGACCAGGAATAATAAAGTCTTCGCCGTTTTGATCGACGCTGATAGCCTGTCCGTTAACATTTGTCGGTATGCCGCCCATCATGTAATGACAGGTAGGCACAACAGGAATCGGCTCTTTTGTCGGATCCACATGAGCAAAAGTCCGAGACAATTCGCAAATACCGGGTAAACGGCTCTCTAAAACCTCCTCACCCAGATGATCCAGCTTCAGATAGACATGGTCGCCATCGGGGCCGCAGCCGCGCCCCTCTAGTATCTCCTTCACCATCGAGCGAGCCACAACGTCACGTCCTGCTAAATCTTTGGAGTTGGGCGCATAACGCTCCATAAAACGCTCACCGTCCTTGTTGATGAGATAGCCACCCTCTCCACGGCAACCCTCAGTGACCAACGTGCCCGCTCCGGCAATTCCGGTCGGATGAAACTGCCACATCTCAATGTCCTGTACCGGGAAACCCGCACGCAGGGCCATCCCAATGCCGTCTCCGGTATTAATGTGCGCATTCGTTGTAGACGCATAGATTCGACCTGCCCCACCAGTGGCAAGGACGGTAGCCTTAGACTTCACATAGACGGTTTCACCCGTTTCTATACAGATAGCGATAACCCCTACGACGGAGCCGTCCTGATTCTTCACCAGATCAGTGGCATACCACTCGTTTAGGAATACGGTCTCATTCTTCAGGTTACTCTGATAAAGGGTGTGCAGTAGCGCGTGACCGGTACGATCGGCTGCGGCACAGGTGCGCGCGGCTTGACCGCCTTTACCGTAATCCTTTGACTGCCCGCCAAAGGGGCGCTGATAAATACGGCCCTCTTCGGTGCGAGAAAATGGCAGCCCCATATGCTCCAACTCGTAGATCGCCTCGGGGCCGACACTACACATATATTCGATCGCATCCTGGTCGCCGATATAATCAGCGCCTTTCACCGTATCGTACATATGCCAGCGCCAATCATCATCAGGATCTGCTGACGCGATGGCACAGGTGATGCCACCCTGCGCTGATACGGTATGTGATCGTGTTGGAAAGACTTTTGAAATTACCGCAGTCTTGAACCCAGACTGAGCCATTTGCAAGGACGCCCGCATACCCGAGCCGCCGCCGCCAACGATGACACCGTCAAATGAAATAGTGCGAATAGCCGCCATCTTTATAAACCCCACAAAATCTTAATTCCCCAGACAAAATACGCCAACATTATGATGACACTCGCGCCCTCTGCTAACAGTCTAATGGTTTTACCTGCTGCCCCTAGCATACGTTCGGTTAGGTAGTCAGTGAACACCACCCACAGACCGACCCAGGCATGCCCAGCCAAGGCCACCAGCGCAAGTAAGCTGAATACCTTCATCCAAGTCTGGGCAAACAACCCTGACCATTGCGTATAGCCAAAGCCACTATTGGCCAGCATCCAGCCCACACAAACAAGAACGTAAGCCAGCAGAATGACTGCACTTGTACGTTGTATGAACCAATCGTAGAGACCTGTGCGGCTCGCGGTCGTCGCTGAAGTCACCATATCCAAGCCCCCGCCGCCACAATCAGAACTGCCGAAAGCGCCCATGCGATGCGCACACCCAGTATGCCCCCCTCCATAGTTTCACCGATACCCCTGTCCATAATAAAGTGCTTTATTCCGGCTAAAGAGTGGTAAATCAGGGCCGAGACCACGGCCCATACCACCAGCTTGAATAGGAGGCTCTCCCGAAGCGCATCAAAGCTTGCCTCGCTGGACAGGCTGGCATCCAGGGCCCACAACAAGACGGCAATACCGGCAAATAGGAATACGCCAGTGGCGCGATGCGTTATCGATGCCCATGCAGTAATGGGGAGCCGCATGGACCCGATGTCTAAGTTTACAGGCCGTTTATCTTTCACAAGTAAGCTACCGTCTGTGTGATGCCCGTAGGGCGATTAATCGGATTGGCGAGGGCCAAGACTGTTGGCCAGCCACGACCATGGCGATACAATTAAAACGCGCGAGATTATAGGCATTTAGCGCCATAAATACAAATCCGTTATCGTAAAAGGCCACAAAATCAAGTTTACTGTGAGCCCCGTCGATCTTCGTTAACCCTGTTGCACGAACCTAGATCTGTCTCTTATACACATC
>OLHR01000167.1_pt1 | contig 24701 bp, 18 predicted proteins | sample 1609291 | NCBI WGS metagenome assembly OLHR01 (sample SAMN05416707, study PRJEB24817) | seawater metagenome | isolation source: Sea water | place: Canada:Atlantic | collected 2013-07 | reverse complement strand
CTTTTACAATCTCGTCTATTATCTGATGGCCTAATAAATTTTGTGCAGTTATTTGCATAGATTCTGCTGCTTCTTTTGATTTGGATACATCCTTCCATAAAATAGAAGCACATCCCTCTGGAGAAATAACTGAATAAATAGCATGCTCAAGCATCAAAACTTTATTGGAAGTAGCAAGTGCAATGGCACCGCCGGATCCACCCTCCCCAATCACTACCGATATAATTGGTTGTGAAACTGAAAGACAACAATCAATAGACTTTGCTATTGCCTCCGCCTGACCTCTCTCTTCTGCTCCTTTTCCTGGATAGGCACCAGGCGTGTCTATTAAAGATATGACTGGAAGACCGAAGCGATCCGCCAGATCCATCAAACGAACCGCCTTGCGGTAACCTTCAGGCCGAGGCATGCCAAAGTTACGGGCCACTTTTTCTTTAGTGGAACGGCCTTTTTCTTGACCCATAACCATCACAGCTTTGCCATTTAAACGAGCAATACCGCATACCATAGCTTGATCATCACCAAAGTGACGATCACCATGCAATTCATCAAATTCATCAAAAAGATTCTTAATGTAATCGATAGTATGGGGTCGTTGTGGGTGGCGAGACACCTTAGATACCTGAGCTGCACTCAGATTAGAAAAAATGGATTCTGTTAAGCTAACACTTTTATCAGAAAGCTTAGCTATTTCGTCACTGATATTAAGGTCGTTGTCGTTGCCTACTAAACGCAAGGCTTCAATTTTAGCCTCAAGATCAGCAATAGGTTGTTCAAAGTCAAGATAATTTGGGTTCATAAGGCCTAGCTTTAAAGATGTGACTGACGGGTATTAAAAAATATTATAACCTATATTTTACACATTTTATAATTTGCTGTAGCGCATTTTTACCGCATCTTCACCTAAAAGATACGCTAGCTCTTGTAACATGTCATCTTCTACTTCTAGACGCCACGGCGAGGCGCAGCGAATAACCCCTCGACCAACACTGTTTTCATACTGCAATTCAAGCTTTGCTGCAGGCGTATCACCCCTTACCTGATGGGATGTTAAAATGCCAAGTAATTGCTGCAGGCCCTTACCTTGAGCAAAGTCAGGCGCTACCGATAAACACAATCCCTTAGAGAATACAGTACGCGCTTGAGGCATAGTAAGAATCTGCTGAGCACTCACTTTTAGGCCCCCAGAATAATCATCTTCTGACACCTCACCCTCGACAATAAGTAAACGATCATTTTGTAGCAACTCTCGGTACTTTTCATAACTGTCGCCAAACAGAGCCACATCTACCCTAGCCCGCCGGTCATCTAAAGTTAAAAAGGCTATCGTTTTACCACGCTTGGTTTTCATGGTTCGACTTGCTACGACTAGGCCCGCTATCCACTGCTTATCTTTTTTAGCAACAAGTTGGTCTAAACGGCATCGCAAAAAACGCCCTAACTCATGATCATAGCTATCAATAGGATGGCCCGTAACATAGAGGCCCAAGGTATCTTTCTCACCTTTTAAACGCTGCTTGAGAGTTAACGGCCTAGCGGCTAAGTGCCTCTCATAAACGTGCTCCAAAGCACCTTCATCATCTACTAGTGGAACAATTTCACCAAACAGATCCATCATGCCTGCGTCCGCATTACGCTCGCTCTGATCCGCTGATTGCACGGCATCTGGTATAGCGCTATAAAGTACAGAACGCTCTTTATTAGGCACTAACGTGTCTAGTGCACCGCTGGCTACCAGCGCATCCAACACGCGTTTATTTATTTTTTTACTACCAACACGCTTGCAAAAATCAAACAGGTTGATAAAGTCCCCACCTTTTTCACGGGCCTCGATAATGGCCGCAACTGGACCTTCGCCAACTCCTTTAACCGCACCAAGGCCATACACAACCTCATTGGCAGCATTCACAGTAAACTTGAAATGGCTCGCATTTACGTCTGGCAGGTTGAGTGGCAGTTCCATGCGGCGACATTCTTCAACAAAAATAACAATTTTTTCGATATTTTGCATATCTGCTGACAACACAGCCGCCATAAATTCTGCAGGATAGTGATATTTCAGCCAGGCTGTTTGGTATGCCACTAAAGCATAAGCGGCAGAGTGAGATTTATTAAAACCATAACCAGCAAACTTTTCTACCAGATCAAAAATATTGCCTGCCAAGCCCTCATCAATGCCGTTGGCTAAACTGCCAGCTAAAAATCCTGACCGCTGTTTAGCCATCTCTTCTGGCTTTTTCTTACCCATTGCGCGGCGCAACATGTCTGCTTCACCAAGGCTATAGCCTGCCATAACCTGAGCGATTTGCATCACCTGCTCTTGGTACAAAATGATCCCGTAGGTTGGCTCCAGTATTGGCTTCAACGAATCTAATTGATAGTCTTCATGGGGCCACGCAAGCTTGGCTCGACCATGCTTGCGATTAATAAAATCGTCTACCATACCCGACTGTAATGGCCCTGGTCGAAACAGTGCTACTAGGGCAATAATATCTTCAAAACTACTGGGTAATTGGCGCTTAATGAGATCCTTCATACCCCTTGATTCCAGCTGGAATACGCCAGTCGTCTCTGCGCCCTGAAGTAACTTGTAGACTGACTCGTCTGCCAGTGGGATGGTCTCAATGGCAATGGCTGTTTCGCCCTTAACTTTTCGCCTTTGGTTGATCATGCCCATGGCCCAATCAACAACGGTGAGGGTTTTCAAGCCTAAAAAGTCAAACTTAACCAAGCCTGCATCTTCAACATCATTTTTGTCATATTGAGTGACTAAACCAGAACCATCCACATCACAATAGAGAGGTGAAAAATCGGTTAACTTAGTGGGTGCTATAACTACACCACCTGCGTGCTTTCCTACATTACGTGTCAGTCCTTCTAACTGATACGCCATGTCCATAATTTCTTGAACTTCATCATTATTGTCAATGAACTCACGCAGGGCGTCTTCTTGTTCTACCGCTTTGCGTAGAGTTATACCCACTTCAAAAGGAATTAATTTTGATAGTTTGTCAGCCAAACCAAAAGGCTTACCTTGCACACGAGCTACGTCTCGTACCACCGCTTTGGCTGCCATGGTACCGAAGGTAATGATTTGTGATACCGCATCTTTACCATAGGTTTGAGACACATACTCAATAACACGGTCACGGTTATCCATACAAAAATCAATATCAAAATCAGGCATCGACACTCGTTCCGGATTCAAAAATCGTTCGAATAAAAGATCATATTTTAGTGGGTCTAAGTCAGTAATTTCTAACACATAGGCAACTAAAGACCCTGCACCTGAGCCACGCCCAGGGCCTACTGGAATATCATTATCCTTAGCCCAACGAATGAAATCCATAACGATGAGAAAATAACCTGGGAATCCCATTTGGCAAATAATATTTAGCTCAAAATCTAGCCTATCGTCAAATATTTTACGTTTATTATTAAATTCTGGATCTGACGGATCCAGAATAACCTGCAGGCGCTTATTCAGGCCATCACGGGAAACCTGGCCAAAGAACTCATCTATGGTCATGCCTTCGGGTACCGGAAAGTTAGGCAAAAAGCACTGCCCTAGCTCAATATCTAAATTACACCGTTTAGCAATCTGTACACTGTTAGCCAGCGCAGAAGGTAGATCTGAAAACAGAGCTTGCATCTCTTCAATACTTCGCAAGTATTGCTGATTGGAGTATGCCTTAACCCTCCTGGGGTCGTCTAAAACCATACTTTGGTTAATGCACACCCTAGTTTCATGAGCTTCAAAGTCTTCTGAAGAAATAAACATTACGTCGTTGGTAGCCACTATAGGCACCTGTGTAATCTGTGCTAATTCAACGCAAAGGTGCAAACAATCTTCATCATATTGACGGCCTGTTCGCTGAACTTCCAAATAAAACCGGTCACCAAAGATCGCCGTCCAGTCGTTTAGTATTTCTTTAGCATCAGCCAAACCACGATTAATTAATGCTTGCCCAACCTCACCTTGAGCAGCACCAGATAAAACGATAAGCCCTTCGTTTTTTTCTGCCAGCCATTGCTTTTGTATAATCGCCCTACCGTCAGCCTGACCCTCTTGAAAAGAGCGTGACACCAGTTCTGTAAGATTGAGGTACCCTTTGGCATTCATGGCTAACAGGGTGATGCGAGTGGCAGCGGTGTCAGCTACAGGGCCTGCACTGATGAAAACATCACAGCCACAAATGGGTTTAATACCAGCGCTTTGGGCTGCTTTATAAAACTTAATCATGCCACACATGTTGGATTGATCTGTTAAAGCAATGGCCGGCATTTGTTCTGCTTGCAGGGTTTTCATTAATGGTTTGACACGAATCATACTGTCAATTAATGAAAACTCGGAGTGCATACGCAAATGCACAAAGGGTACAGCTTGGGTCATATTAAGTTCCAATTAAACGTCGTACGGGTGCAAAACTGCGCCGATGTTGTGGGCTTATTCCATGCTCTTCTAGCGCTTTTATATGTGCTTGAGTAGGATAACCTTTATGCCTATCTAAGCCATACCACGGGTATTTTTTGTGCCATTCTAGCATTTCCCTATCACGGGTGACTTTAGCAATAATTGAGGCTGCGCCAATGGTGATCTCTTTGGCATCACCTTTGATAATGGCTTCACTTGCACAGATTAATGAAGGGCAACGATTGCCATCAATTAATGCTAAATCGGGCACCAGGCTCAAACTCTCTACGGCGCGTTTCATGGCTAGCATACTGGCTTGTAATATATTCATTTGATCTATTTCTGCGGCACTAGCTCTGCCTACACCAACACTAATGGCATGTTTATAAATTTGCTGGTACAGCTTTTCTCTCACCTTTTCGCTGATTTTTTTGGAATCTCCTAAACCTGCAATAGGCTTGCCTGGATCTAGTATAACTGCTGCGGCAACCACATCACCAAACAAGGGCCCTCGGCCTGCCTCGTCAACACCGCAAATCACACCTATCCTAGAGGTCATTTCAACCACTATTGATTCTTGGATCATATTCTGTGCCTTTGAGACACCCCTGCACCCTGCTCTGCAATCACTTCAATCACTGCCTGAGCTGCTGCAATATCTGCTCCACAAGACAATTGTTGGTGTATATTGGCAAGCTGGCCACGCTGCTTTTGAGCAACTAATGGGTCGAACAATAACTGTGTTAAATGCTTTGCAATGGGCTGCGGCTGAACTTGTTCTTGTAACAGCTCTTCAACTACTTTTTGGCCAGCTAGCAAATTAGGTAAGCTTACAAAAGGCACCTTAAGTTTACGCCTAAACAGACTGTAACTTATAGGGCTTAAGCGATAGCAGACCAGCATGGGCTTTTCAAACAGCAGCGCTTCTAAAGCCGCTGTGCCAGAGGCCACTAATACTGCATCTGCAGCTGCCAAAACTGAGTGAGACTGGCCCACTGCGAGTGTGATCTCTAAATCTGGATAAGCTCGCAATAAAGTATCTAACTGTTTTTTTCGTTGCCAGTTTGCTGCTGCTAAAACCAATTGCAATTGTGGATTTTTAGTTTGCAAAAGGCTTGCAGCTGCCAAAAAATCTTCCCCCAACTGTTTGACTTCCATAGCCCGACTGCCCGGTAAAATAGCTAGCACTTGGTGATCGTTTAGCTGCAATTCTTTTTTGGCCTGTTGCTGAGTTAGATTGCCTGGAATAACATCTGCCAAGGGGTGGCCTACAAATGTCGCAGGGATTTGATGGCGCTGGTAATAGGGTAATTCAAACGGCAGTAGGGCAAGTACTCTGTGACATGCTTTACCCACAGTAAAGACCCTTTCTTCACGCCATGCCCATACAGACGGACTAACGTAGTGCACTGTAGGTATGTTATGGGCTTTAAGTTGCGTTTCTAAGGCTAGGTTGAAGTCTGGCGCATCAATACCAATCATAGCCAGAGGGGGCTGCAGGATATAGCGTTTAATGAGACGTCTTCGAAGTAATAATAATTCTGGTAAACGCCCCAACACTTCTACCAAACCCATTACCGACAAGCGCTCTATAGGCACTAGGCTCGTGAACCCAAGGGCCATCATTTGTGGGCCACCAATACCTTCAAAGTTAAGACCTGGCTGCTGCTTTAGCAGAGCCCGCATCAAACCCGCCCCTAATATGTCTCCTGAGGCTTCACCAGCAACGATGACAATAGTGTTATTAGACATGGGTAAACCTACTAGCGAATTATGCCACGACTCGACTCTTTCAACGAGCTAATTAATACTGACAGTTCATCGTCACCGACTGACATTTCATGTAAACGCTCGATAGCAACATCAAGAGTTAGTCCTTGGCGGAAGATGATTTTATACGCTTGACGTAAAACCTTGATGGTTTCCTCACTAAATCCACGGCGTTTTAAACCTTCGGTGTTCATACCGTGAGGAGAAACAGAATTACCGTTAGCCATTACAAAGGCGGGAATGTCTTTTAATACCACACTACCCGCTCCAGTCATGCAGTGAGGTCCAATATGGCAAAACTGATGCACCGCAGTAAAGCCACCCAAAATAGCATAATCACCAACCTGCACGTGTCCTGCTAACGCAACATTATTTGCAACAATAACATGATCACCTAAAATACAATCATGGGCCACATGAACATTAGCCATTAATAAATTATGGTTACCAATTTTGGTTACTCCAGAATCTTGAATAGTGCCACGATGTAACGTGCATCCTTCTCGTATTACGTTGTGATCACCAATTTTCAAGCAGGTGGGTTCGCCGTTATACTTCATATCTTGGCAAGCTTCGCCTACGGAACTGAATTGGAAAATATGATTATTACGCCCTATATATGTGGGTCCCTTAATCACCACATGGGGTTCCACTTTAGTGCCCGAACCTAGCTCAACGTCAGCTCCCACGATGCTATATGGACCAATCTCCACATCTGCGGCAATAACAGCGCTAGGATCAATAATGGCAGTTGCGTGAATCAATGGCTGAGGCACTAAACCTTCCTATCTGCACATAAAATTGTTGCCGAAGCAGCCAATTCGCCATCAACACTTGCACTGCATTCAAACTTCCAAATGCCCCGTTTTTCAGACCTAATAGAGGCCTCTAACTGGAGCCTATCTCCAGGCACCACAGGACGTTTAAAGCGCAACTTATCAGAACCCACAAAATAATAGATAGAGCCATCTTGTGGCGTTTTATCCATCGTCTTAAAACCAAGGATGCCAGCAGCTTGCGCCATAGCCTCAATGATCAAAACACCCGGCATTACCGGATGGTCTGGAAAATGTCCATTAAAGAAAGGCTCGTTAATCGTTACATTTTTGTACGCAATAATAGATTCACCTAAATTAAGCTCTGTCACCCGATCAACTAGTAAAAACGGGTATCTATGGGGCAAGTACTCTCTAATTTCTTTAACATCCATTACCATGGGGGTGCTTTCCTTATGTGGTGCTTTTGGTGTTGATCAGTTTTGCAGCTGTGCCACTTCTAATTCTAATTGTTTAAGGCGTTTAGCCATCTGGTCAAGCTGTTTAAAGCGCGTCGCATTGCGCCGCCATTTTTGATTTTTGTCTAGGCCTGTACCTGATGAATATGCCCCAGGCTCACTAATAGAGTGCGTCACTAGAGACATGGCAGTGACATGCACACCATCAGTTAGCGTTAAGTGGCCAGTGATACCACAGGCCCCAGCTATTGTACAATGCTTACCTAATTTAGTGCTCCCTGCTATGGCAGTGCACCCTGCAATGGCAGTATAGTCGCCAAGTTCTACATTATGGGCAATCTGAACTTGGTTATCCAGCTTAACACCATAGCCTATAATAGTGTTATCTAAAGCCCCTCGATCTATACTTGTTCCTGCACCAACTTCAACATGGTCACCAATAGTGACACCACCTAGCTGGGCTATTTTAACCCAGTCTGGGCCATCCTTTGCAAACCCAAAGCCATCTGCACCAATCACAGCTCCACTATGAATAGTGCAAAAATCACCTACTTCAACATCATGGTACACACTAACATTGGCTGCGATGTTGGTGCCATTGCCGATACGGGAATGAGCTCCTATAACGCTATTAGGCCCGATAGAAACCGCATTGCCAAGCCTGGCATAAGGGCCTATCACTGCGCCAGCAGCCAGATTAACTGAGCTTCCAAGAGTAGCGGTTGAGTGCACTGTGGCACTTTTATCAATACCAATAAAATCTGCTAGGGGCGCAAACTCTTGTGATAATTTGGCATAGCCTAGGTATGGGTTGTCTAACAATAAACAGTGCCCAACAAAAAGCTTTGCTTGATCAGCATTTAAAATCACTGCCCCAGCTTGGCATACATTTAGCTGACCAGCATATTTCATGTTTGCTAAAAAGCTAACTTGATGAGGTAGCGCAGATGCCAATGTAGCCAGACCAGAAACGGAGTAGTCTGCATCACCTTCTAATTTAGCACCAATGATCTCGGCGATAGCGCCTAGGGTTAAGTGACGCAATTATGGCTCCAAATTCAGCAACTCAATAACTTTAGGGGTAATGTCTATACTGGCAGTGTTATAAATGACAGACTGGCCATTAATAATTAAGGATATATTATTTTCCTCAATCAGCCGGCGCAACACCCGATCCAACGCAGGGCGCATGCTAGCCAAAAACTCTTGCTCTGCCTGTGCCTTGACATTGGCTAGGTATTGCTTAAGCTGCTTATATTCGTTCCCTAAGCCTTGAATTTCCAGCGTAATTTTCTTTACCTCATCACTGCTCATGAGATCTTTATCTGCTTCAAAACGCTGCTTTAAGGCCTGCAGCTCCAGCCCCATGGAATCGTAACGCGTGGTTTGAGGTTTAAGCTGTGCAGACAGCTGCTGGCCTAAGACAATAGCTTTTTGCGTAGCAAACATGGCCTGCTCTGCTTTCAGCACCACAATTGCCTCTGCTATTGCCCATTGAGGCGCACTTAAAGTAATAGCAAAAGCAACTGCAGTGAGTAATCTTTTCACTTTATTCATAATCATTCCTTGTGAACTTAGACTAGAACGAGCGGCCTAAAGTTATATGTGTTGATTGTGTTAGGTCGCCAGTTTTTTGTTTTAATGGCGCTGCCAAAACTAGGGTTAGCGGCCCCACCGGTGTCAACCAAGCAAGGTTGAGACCACCAGACGCTCTTAGATCACCCAGAGTAAATTCGCCAGATTTGTGTACATTGCCTACGTCAACAAACAGTGATGTACGAACCGATGGCATATCACTAAACAGTGGAAAAATTAGCTCTGCAGAAGCAGTGCTAAGAATTTGACCACCTAAAGGCTCGCTGAGGGAGTTTTTAGGCCCTAAAGAATTGTTAGCAAAACCACGTACACTACCAAAGCCACCTGCGTAATAGTTAGTAAAAAACGGTGTGGTGCTTGTAGCGCCATAAGCCCCCACAACAGCAACTTGCGCCCCTGTAGAGAAGACTAGGGATTCAGTGTAGTTAACGGGTGTAAAGTTTCGGTAGTTGTAGCTCAATTGATAGAAGTTTAGGTCACTGTTAGGCAAAGCTAGATCTAAATTAACACCATGCGAACTACCTTGGGTTGGGTACCAGAAATCATTGAGAGTATTATTATTCCAGTTTACTGAGGTTTTAAACTGCTTGTAATTTAGGCCTTCAGCATTGGTAAAATCAGTCGCTTCAACAGAAGGAGACGCCCCCAAGGTTAGGTCTATACGTTCATAGCCTACTTTGAAATCTAGGCGAGTATTATCATCTATTGGATAGCCAAAACGCAGATCCATACCTACAGTATCAGTGGCAAAATTACTCACATCAACCTTGGCATAATCTCGCTTGGTGTAATACAAATCAACGCCACGGCTTACGCCATCTATCGTATAATAGGGGTTAAGGTAGCTGAATTTATATTCATCCGTACTGCTACTAGAAGAAAAAGACGCTTGCATTTTATTACCCGTGCCTAAGAAGTTATTTTGATTGACTGAGCCGCCCCAAAAAGCGCCTTCCCCATCAGCATAGCCAACCATGACAGACCAATCCGCAGTAAGCCCTTCTTCTACGGCAAACTCAACATCCAACTGATCATCAGTGCCAACCACAGGCGTTGTTTCTACCACCACATTATTGAAGAAACCCAAACGCTGGAGACGTAATTTTGAAGCTGTGATATCTGCCATAGATGCCACCCCACCTTCCATTTGACGCACTTCACGTCGCAACACATCATCACTGGTCCGAGTATTACCTCTAAAATTTATGCGGCGCACGTAGGTTCGTTTGCCCGACCTGATTTGGTATTGCACATCTACCGTTTTTTGCACTTCGTTCACTAACGGAACTGGCTGAACTTCAGCAAAAGCAAATCCATTATCCCCAAAGAGTTGGCGCACATCTGCAGCTGCATTAACAAGGCTCTTTCGAGAAAAAACTTGGCCTGATGATTCGCCAACAAGTCCCCATATATCAGCATCATCTACTTCATATTGGCCAGCAATGCTGACCTTACCAATTTTAAACTCCTCACCTTCCACCAAGTTGATAGTAATGAACACACTGGTTTTGTCAGGGGAAATAGCCACTTGTGTGGATTCAATGTTAAATAGCACATAGCCTTTGTTTAAATAATGTGAGCGTATATTTTCTAGGTCTGCGGTGAGCTTTTCTCTAGAGTATTGGTCATCCTTAGTAAATAATGTCCACACACCAGGTGTTTTCAGGCTCATTAAATCCATAAGTTCAGCATCGGCATAATTGTCATTGCCTATGATGTTGATATGGCTAATAGATGATGTGATGCCTTCATTAATTTTTACATTAATAGAGACTCGATTTTCACCCAACTCACTTACTACCGATTCGACTAATACCGCATATCGCCCTTGGCGATTATATTGCCGTTCTAGTTCCAGTTCTATTTGTGCCAAAGTAGCGCGTTTAAAAATCTCACCTTCCTTCAGTCCCGCAGCCTCAAGGGCCGAGCGAAGCTGCTCTGTTGCTAGAATTTTATTACCCTCTAGGCCTATAAAACCGATGGCTGGGCGCTCTTGTACAACCACCAGCAACACATTGCCTTCTTGCTCTAACTGAATGTCTTCAAAGTAGCCACTTTTGAACATGCTTCGTGTGGCATAGGCTAAGCTGCGCTCATCTGCTGTATCACCAACTTTCAGCGGCAATTGGGCGAATGCCTGACTTGAACTTAGCCTCTGCAACCCATCTATATTAATATCTTCAATGGTGAAGCTTGCAGCCATAACCACTTGCGATACTGCCAATGTGCAACTTAACAAAACGCTTAAAACAATGTGTTTCATATTTCACTAACCCAAAATAAGATTAAAGACGCATCAAGTCATTAGCCACAGCGATAATCATCACGCTAAACACTAATGCCATACCAATCCGCAAGCCGAAAGCTTGGATCCGCTCGGGAACTTTACGCCCTGTAACTACTTCTACAAGGTAATATAACAAATGCCCGCCATCCAGCATAGGAACAGGCAATAGATTTAATACGCCAAGACTGACGCTTAAGTAGGCCATAAAAGTAATGTAGGTGATGAAGCCCGATTCTGCTGAAGCCCCAGCAATTTTAGCAATGCTGATGGGGCCACTAAGATGTTCAACTGAGACTAAGCCCTGCACCATGCGACCTAAGAAGCTTAGTGTTAGCCCAGCCATTTCCAGGGCCTGCTGGCCACCTGCAAGCAAACCAGGCACTAGGCCCAGTTGTTGTTCAAACCGTATCGATTGAGGCCAAGAAATAGACGCTACACCGATGCCAATAATACCAATACGACCACCTAATTCATTTACATAGGAGCTTAACTGAACCGGCACGTCTATACGCCCAGAATTCCTCTCAAGGGTTACGCTAACTGCCATATCAGCATGGCTTTGAACAAAAGCCACAAATTCATTATAGCCTGCCATAGGTTCCTGGTTGATAGACACTATTTTGTCACCCACCCTTAACCCAGCTATTTCTGCAGCCCCTTGAGGAACGATATAATCAACTTTGATCGGCACGTTAGGGCGCCAGACTGTCAACCCTAATTGAGACATTGGGCTTGCTTGTACAGACGCAGACATCCATTGCGTCACAGCAAAACTACGCTCCACCGGGGAGCCCAAGACAGGCAATGCATCGAGTTTATTTGGCAGTACCGCTTGCTGTTGCAACAGCTGCTCATCAAGCCCTTGGATCAAAAATTCTATGCTTGTTGTTTCACCGATCCTTTTCGCTAGGGCAATATTCACAGCCTCCCATGTGGGGGTTTGCTGGCCATCAATGGCTAGAATACGTTGGGGCGATTGAAACCCAGAAATGCTTTCGTCCATAGCCACAGCTACGGGGATTAACTGCGGTGTGCCAGAAACCTGAACAACAGCATACAATAACCCAGCGAACAGGAGGTTAACCAAAGGGCCCGCAGCCACGATGGCAATTCGCTTCCAGGGAGACTTTAGATCAAAGGCAACCTTTAGATCACTGTCACTAAGTGTATTGTTTCGCGAATCCATCATACTTACATAGCCACCCAGAGGTAGCCAAGCAAACACATACTCAGTGCCATCCTTGCCTATTTTTCGAAAAATAGGCCGGCCAAAGCCAACTGAAAAACGCAGCACTTTTACGCCACACCAGCGCGCCACAAAAAAATGCCCGGCCTCATGCACAGTTACGAGCACCGCCAAGGCAAACACGGTGGTTAAGATAGTCATTACCATTGCGCCATTAAATCCTTATTGACTAATTAAAATAAGACACAGAGCAAATACAGGAGCAGCGGCCGTGAGACTATCAATACGATCCATAATTCCACCATGTCCTGGCAGTATTGAGCCACTGTCCTTAATACCGCACTGACGTTTAAACATGCTTTCCGTTAAGTCTCCAATTACAGAAGCAAACAATAGGACCATAGCCAGTAAATAGATACCAAAGGAAAGGTCTTGGGAAAAATAAAGGTGCTTCTGAGTGAACATGGAGACTAAAAGCACTGTAACAGTGGCGCCACCGATGCCTGCCCAAGATTTTGCAGGGCTTACTCGCGGCATAAGCTTGCGTTTACCGAATCGTTTTCCAGCGAAGTAAGCCCCCGTATCTGCACCCCACACTATGAGAAACATATACACGATTAACCAAGGGCCCTGACTCAGTTCGCGGATATATACGATAGCAGCCCATGTAGGCACAAGCACTAAGAAGCCCACTACGCCCTTACTCAAACGCCCACACCATAGGGCGCAAGCTCTGGGGTACAACACTACTAATACGGTGGCAGCTAGCCACCACAAGGCCGCTACCAGAAATATAATTTTCTCATAGTGAGGTAGCAGTTTTTGGACAAGCACAATAGCGAAGAGCACAGACAACACATACACTGTACGCTGACTACGGCTCACAAGACGCATCATTGCAGTCCACTCCCAAGCCGCCATAAGCACGACAAGAGCCACAAACAAAGCAAAGGCTTGTGGTGATAAAAAAAATACTGCTGCTAAAGTCAGTGGCGCAATCACCAAAGCCGTAGCAATTCTAGATTTCAACATATTATTATTTTACTTTGTATCAAAAGAGCCAACCACTGCGTGATTAAACATTTGATTTTTGTTCTACTAATTGAGCACCAGTTTGGCCAAATCTCCTTTGTCTTTGTCCAAATTGAACCAACGTATCCACCATTTTTTGATGTTTGAATTCCGGCCAAAGTGTGTCCACAAATACAAATTCTGCATAGGCCATTTGCCACAACAAAAAATTACTTATGCGCTGTTCACCACTTGTGCGTATACATAAATCAACTCCTGGCAAGTCTCCTAAACAAAGGTACTTACCAAAATCATCTTCGCTTACAGAGTCGGGGGAGACACCATTGTCCTTAATTTCTGAGGCCAGTTTTTTAGCCGCTTCTAGAATATCCCACCGACCACCGTAGTTGGCCGCAATACTGAGTTGTAACCCAGTGTTTGCCATCGTTTTTGTTTCGGCCGCCACGATTAGTTTCTGTAACTCAGCACTCAACCCATGCGTATTTCCAATAATTCGCAAACGAATATTATTGTCGTGTAGCTTATCCACTTCACGCTTTAAAACATAGACAAACAAGTCCATCAAAGCTTTAACTTCAAGAGGTGGCCTACGCCAATTTTCACTACTAAACGCAAATAGGGTAAGCGCTGGGATTTCATAATGCACAGCCGTCTCAATCACCGCTCTTACTGCATCAACACCAGCCTTATGGCCTGCTACGCCAGAAAGGCTATGGTTTTTAGCCCAGCGGTTATTACCATCCATGATAATGGCAATATGCTCAGGCAGTGCTTCTAGCTTACGAGCCAGAATGGTTTGGCGCGGGTCGGTCATGCATTAATCCTTAATGTGAGCCTTATCAGAAACAATGATGCAGGTTAAACCTCCATCAAATCCTTTTCTTTTGCTGCTAAAGCCGCTTCAATAGTAGCCACGTGCGCATCAGTAACCTTTTGCACCATGTCTTCACCACGGCGCGCATCATCCTCTGAAATATCTTTATCTTTTAACAGCTCTTTAATATCGCTATTCGCATCACGGCGAATACTGCGTACAGAAACGCGGGCTTTTTCAGCTTCTTCTCGAGCTCCCCGAATAAAACTTTTACGGGTTTCTTCCGTAAGCGCTGGCATAGGTACACGAATCAAATCACCAGAAGTAGATGGGTTTAGCCCCAGATTAGCCTTCATGATCGCCTTTTCTATCTCTGGCACCATAGGTTTCTCCCAAGGAGAAACAGCCAAACAGCGACCATCTTCAACAGAGATGTTAGCTAATTGGTTCAGGGGCGTATCACTACCATAATAAGACACCATTACACTGTCTAATATACTTGGGTGAGCTCGCCCAGTGCGGATGCGCTTAAACGCTTCGCTTAGGGCCGAAATACTTTTGTCCATACGCTCATTGGCATCTTGCTGAATTTCATTAATCATTATTTTCTCCGCCCTCAGGCAATGTCACATTCACCAGTGTACCTTCGTGGCCACCGACCACCAAATTAACTAAGGCCCCTGGCTTGTTCATATTAAACACTCGAACTGGCATCTCTTGGTCGCGACACAAACACATGGCTGTTAGGTCCATAATGCCTAATTGCTTTTCAATGGCTTCGTCAAAAGTGATGTACTCATACTTTACAGCATTTGGGTTTTTAACTGGGTCTGAATCGTAAACCCCGTCCACTTTAGTAGCTTTAAGCACTACATCAGCTTCAATTTCTATTCCACGTAATGAAGCAGCAGAATCCGTAGTAAAAAATGGGTTACCCGTGCCTGCAGAAAAAATGACCACATTACCTTGTGACAAGTACAACATAGCGTTACGACGATCATAATGATCCACTACTCCACTCATAGGAATGGCAGACATTACTCGGGTGGTAATGTTGGAGCGCTCTAGGGCATCGCGCATCGCCAAAGCATTCATTACCGTAGCTAACATGCCCATATGATCGCCAGTTACCCGATCCATTCCAGCCTCACTGAGGGCCGCTCCCCGGAACAAGTTACCACCGCCAATCACCAGACCCACTTGTACGCCAATACCCACCAGCTGACCAACTTCTAGGGCCATACGATCTAAAACTTTAGGATCGATACCAAAGTTCTCGCTCCCCATCAATGCTTCGCCGCTGAGCTTGAGCAAAATCCGTTTATAGCGGGGTTGACGCTTATCCGACATTGGCATTTATTTTCTCCAAAACATTAGTATGCAACAGCTATATTATTACTCATAATATATAGCCCTGACAAAACAATAAGATAGTGACGCATTAACAGCTCAAGGGCAAGTTGTGCACTTGGCTTAAGTCAAAAAAAAACGCCGCCACAGTGGAGCATCCTCTGTGGCGGCGCTTCATGCAGACTGATAAGGCTTAACCCTTTAGCTGCTGTGCTACTTCGGTAGCAAAGTCAACATGCTCCACTTCAATCCCTTCACCTACTTCTAGGCGATTAAAGGCAGTAACAGAGGCATTAACAGCACTTAGCAAGTCGCTAATTTTTTGATCTGGATTTTTGACAAAGGGTTGTTCCGTTAAGCTATTTTCAGCCAAGAACTTGTTGATACGACCCATCATCATCTTATCAACGATCGCATCTGGCTTACCAGCCATATCAGGCTGCGCCTTAATGATATCTTTTTCTTTTTCGACTTCTTCAGCAGTCATATCATCGCGACTAACGACACGCGGGTTGATAGCAGTAACGTGCATGGCAATATCTTTGGCCAGCTCACGATCACCTGCAGTAAGCAAAATCAAAGTAGCAATTTTACTATTGCTGTGAACATAAGCGCCAACATTAGCACCCTCAAGCATAACTATACGGCGAGGAGTGATATTTTCACCAATCTTTTGCACTAAAGCTTCGCGAGCATCAGACAGTTCGCCTTGCATTAACACAGCCATATCATCTTGCTTAGCTGAAAATGCTGCTTCAGTTACCTTAGCAGCAAAGGCCAAAAAGCCTTCATCACGAGCAGCAAAGTCTGTTTCTGAATTCACTTCAACCAACACACCGAAAGAATTGTCATCAGCAACTTTTGCAAGCACAACACCTTCAGCAGCTGTACGGCCCGCTTTTTTAGCCGCTTTTAAGCCACTAGATTTACGCAAATCTTCGATTGCCTGGTCAATGTCACCTTCAGAAGCAACAAGAGCCTTTTTACAATCCATCATGCCCAAGCTAGTACGCTCACGCAATTCTTTAACCATAGATGCAGTAATTGCAGCCATTAGAAAATCCTCAATTTGGGTTTTCAACGCCACACAGGACGCCGTTAAAAAAAAGGGAGCCTAGCTCCCTTTTGTATATTTGCCTAGCTAAACCAAGAGTTTAGGCTTATTCGGCAGCAACTTCAGCTACTACAGCTTCTTCTTCAGCAACTTCTACAAATTCGCCAGCAACAGAGGTGCCATCGTCTTTACCAGCTGCACAAGCATCGGCCATAGCAGAAACGTAGATCTCGATAGCGCGCAAAGCATCATCATTAGCAGGAATTACATAATCGATGCCATCTGGGTTACTGTTGGTATCAACGATACCAATAACTGGGATACCAAGCTTGTTAGCTTCGTTAATCGCAATACGTTCGTGCTCAACGTCTACCACAAACAAAGCGTCTGGAAGGCCACCCATGTCCTTGATACCGCCAATAGCGCGCTCAAGTTTTTCCATTTCACGTTGACGCATCAACGCTTCTTTCTTAGTCAACTGCTCAGAAGTACCGTCGTTAAACTGCGTCTCTAGGGTGCGAAAACGATTAATTGACTGACGGATAGTCTTGTAGTTAGTCAACATACCACCCAACCAGCGATGGTTGACATAAGGCATTCCAACCCGACTAGCATGTTCTTTAATCAACTTACCTGCCGCACGCTTAGTACCAACGAACAATACTTTGTTCTTGTTAGAAGCCATGTTCTCAACGATCGCAAGAGCTTCGTTCAAAGCAGGTAGGGTTTGGTCTAGGTTGATGATGTGAATCTTGTTACGAGCGCCAAAGATATACTGGCCCATTTTTGGGTTCCAGTAACGTGTTTGGTGTCCGAAGTGGGCGCCTGCTTTAAGCAGGTCACGCATACTTACTTTAGTCATTTTAATTTCCTTTGTACGGGTTAGGCCTCCATAAACCCTCGTCTTGCAGATTCTTTAATAGAATAAAAGCAAGAACCATAGTTCGATCAGAAGCCTTAAAGCAGACCCCCAACACCCAGAACCATGTGCCGGTTTATGTGTGACGTTATAGTTAAGCTCTAAAATCGAGGTCTTTCTAACGAAAGGAACAAGAACGAATTTAGGCGCGCAATTTATACCATAACTAGCGGGAAATATCAAAAGCAATCGCCGGCATTAGTTCATTTATATCGCTCTTAAGCTGCAACTAACCCCGAAGGCTCCAGGTTGCACCTTTTAAGCACAACGCAGGGCGACATTTCCATTCATTCATGGGTGCATAGGCTCTTTATTTTTATCACTAATTGAAAATCGTTTGAGATAAACTATTGGCCTAAAATCACCAAAATTTCAGGGTTTTAGGGCGACGATATAAAAATTTTACTTCAAGGCCATGAACTTGACGATGTCTGGTATAATCAGAAGTCAAATATTGGTTTACTGTCCTTATAGCCTTTCTGGCATAAAAGCATTGAGAAACACATGAACATATTGATTAAAGACACAGCTGCCATTGAAAAGATGCGCATTGCTGGCCGCTTGGCGGCAGAAGTGTTAGAGATGATCCACCCATATGTGAAAGCGGGCGTAACCACCAACACGCTTGATCAAATCTGCCATGACTATATTGTGGATGTGCAAAAAGCAATTCCTGCACCATTAAACTACCACGGCTTCCCCAAGTCTATTTGCACCTCAGTTAACCAAGTCGTTTGTCACGGCATCCCAAATGATAAAGCCTTGAAGCAGGGTGATCTTTTAAATATAGACATTACCGTAATTAAAGAGGGTTATCACGGCGATACCAGCCGCATGTTTGCTATTGGCCCTGTTGCACCCCACGTTGAACGCTTAGTCGCCATTACCCAAGAATGCCTCTATAAGGGTATTGCTTTGGTAAAGCCAGGCGCCCACTTAGGTGATATAGGCCACGTGATCCAGGTGCATGCCGAAGCAAATCATTATTCCATCGTGCAAGAGTATTGCGGCCATGGCATTGGTGTAGGCTTTCATGAAGATCCCCAAGTACTCCATTATGGCAGGCCAAATACTGGTGTTGAGCTAAAAGAAGGTATGATTTTTACCATTGAACCTATGCTTAATGCGGGCAAACGTCACGTTAAACTTAATAAAAATGATGGCTGGACTGTGACGACTGCAGACAAGCGTTTGTCTGCTCAGTTTGAGCACACAATTTTGGTTACTTCAGACGGCTACGAAAACCTTACCATTCGTAAAGAAGAGATGACGTAATAGTGTCCTTGGTTAGTAAGCGACTGCGCGACCAACTCATTGATCATGAACAGCTGCAACAGCAACTGATTAGCCAGCCTGCAGCCCACGTATTAAAAGCTGCTTTAAATGCAGGCCAAAGCCAGCTTGATGACATTTTTAATGAACATAAAGAAACTCGTATTTACGAGCTGATCCATGCTCGGGCTTGGCTTGTGGACCAGGTGCTTTGCCTAGCATGGCAGCAGTATTTGTGGCCGGATGAAGCAGCTCTGGTAGCTGTGGGTGGTTATGGCCGAGGTGAATTACACCCACAGTCAGACATCGATTTACTGATTCTAATTGGTAACGATGTTGAAGAATCACTCTGGCACAGCTGCACCCAAGAATTTATCACTTTTATCTGGGATTTAGGCCTACAAATTGGTTCTAGTGTGCGTACCTTAGATGATTGTTACACCCAAGCTAAAGATGACATCACTATCGCAACCAGCCTTTTAGAATCTCACACTATTATAGGTAAAGCTGGATTACGCAAAAAAGTATTTGATTGGGTTATTTCTGAGAACGCTTGGAGCGATGAGTCTTTTTATAAGGCTCGCATTAAAACCCAGCAGCAAAGACATCTGCGTACCAACGACACTGAATACAATCTCGAACCCAACATCAAAAATTCCTCTGGGGGGTTGCGTGATATTCAAACCATTGGCTGGATAGGCAAGCGTCATTTTGGTCTGCGCTATATGGCTCAACTTTCTGGGCACAGTTACCTCAACCAAGGTGAGCTAGACTCTCTCAAAGAGGGGACTAATTACCTTTGGACTATTCGCTATGCTCTACACCTAATATCCAAGCGACCAGAAGACCGCTTGCTGTTTGACCATCAACGCACCTTAGCTGCTTTTTTTGGCTATGAAGATAATGATGATGCATTAGCTGTTGAGCAGTTTATGCACCGTTATTACCGCACGGCAATGCACTTAGCAGAGCTTAATCAAACGTTACTTCAGTTGTTTGATCAAGCAATCCTGCATGCGCATGATCAAGACACCGTAGTATCGATCAGTCGACGCTTTGAGCTACGTAATGGCCTTTTGCAGGCCTGTTATCCAAGCGTATTTTTACGCCAACCATTTGCCATTATGGAAGCCTTTGTTATTTTAGCTCAACATCCTCAATGCACTGCCATTGGGGCGGAGTGTAAGCGATTAATTCAAGCCCACCGCCACCTTATTGATGACAAGTATCGCCGAGATATACGCGTTAACAGCCTCTTTATGGAGTTACTTCGTTCGCCCCATCGCATGTCTCACACTTTACTAGAAATGCAGCGCCAAGGGGTACTAGGGGATTACCTGCCTAGCTTCAGCAAGATTGTAGGTCGAATGCAGCATGACCTTTATCACATTTATACCGTTGATGCCCACACCATGAAGGTGGTGAAAAAAATGCGTGAACTGTTGCTGCCAAAAGAGCAAGAGCGTTTTCCAGTAGCGGGTCGCCTAGTACATGAACTACCCAAGATTGAACTTTTATACATTGCCGGACTTTACCACGACATAGGCAAAGGCAGCGGCCGTGACCATTCTGTTGTTGGAGCAGAAGAAGTTCGGCATTTTTGTAAACAGCATCAACTAGGAGAGTGGGACACAGAGCTGGTTAGCTGGTTAGTACGCAATCACTTACTCATGTCTATGACAGCGCAAAAACGTGACATTGGTAACCCAGATATCATTCATGAATTTGCTACAAAAATGGGTGACGAGCTGCACTTAGATTACCTTTATGTGCTCACTGTGTGTGACATCAACGCTACCAACCCAGCACTTTGGAACAACTGGCGAGCATCACTTTTACGCCAACTTTACACCGCTACCAATCGTGTTCTTCGCTTGGGTTTAGACGTGCCCGTAGATCATCGTGCACTGATAGAACAAAGCCAAACCGATGCGCGCAAATTGTTGCAAGAACAACGATTTAATCCTGCCTCTGTAATGCGCTTATGGAAGAATTTGGGTGATGATTACTTTATTAGAGAAAACGCCAAAACCATCGCGTGGCATACCCGCACTATTTTAAACCATCAAGTTGATGGGCCTTTAGTAGCCATTAGTGAAACGTCATTCAGCGCCTTTGAAGGAGGCACGCAAGTGTTCGTTTACACCCAAGACAAAGCCAACTTATTTGCTGCTTTGTGTGCCATTCTTGGACAACTTCACCTAGACATTCAAGATGCACGCATCATCACTACCGAAGACGGTTATAGTATGGACACCTTTGTGGTGCTGGATAACAGTGGCAACACTATTAACCAAACTCCTGCGTTACTGGAACAACTGAAGCAGCGCCTCACCCAAGCACTGCAATACCCCGACCAGTTTGCTTATATCGTGCAGCAACGACAACCTAGAATTCATAAACTCTTCAATCAATCTGCTTCTGTTAGTTTAAGCAACCCGAAGGGCCGCAGCTGGACGCGACTGGAGTTGTCCAGCGCAGATAGGCCAGGGTTATTGGCTCAAGTAGGTCTAGTGTTCATGCGCTTGGGTATCAGCATTCAAAAAGCTAAAATCCAATCCATCGGCGGGCAAGTAGAAGACGTGTTTTTTATTACTCTGGCTAATGGCGAGCGCATTGTTGACGAACAGCTGTTAAAAACTCTCGAACACGACGTTTGTAGAGCCATGGATAAATAAGGCGAATAAAGCGAAGCTTCTAAAATAAAAATAACAATTGAGGCTATAGTGATTTTTTATTCAGGCCTCAACTATTAAATCTGCAGTTTAAAGAGAACCTATAATATTAAAGGCATTGGTAACTTGGTCATTACCCGCATCCTGGTTACAAAATAGCAGTACATCAAGCACTACAGACCCCAGAGGCTCTTCTAAGGAAATTAAATCACCATTTTTCAGCTCTGTATGGATTAAGTCTCTGGCCAACCAAGCGATGCCCATGCTACCTAACACCATTTCTTTTAAACTAGCAGAAAAAGCAGACTCACAAACTAATTCAACGCGGTAATCACGGTAGATGCCAGGCAAGCAGGTATTCGCCAAACACTCTGCAAGAAACCCACCTTTGGGATACATTAATATAGGTAGCTTCATTCCTTCTTTAATCACCCCCAAGCTTACCGCCATTTCCCTCGAGACCACAGGTAAAAGATAATCATTCCCCAGTTTTAGTTTGAGGATTGAAGCGTCGGTGAAATCAATAGGGCGGTTGCTGGTCTGATAACACAATAGCAGACCCCCTTCCTTGAGAAACAAAGTTTCACAACCATCATTGTTTGCCGGCATGACCCGAAAGCTGGTTTTTGGTGAGAGTTGATTAATATGGCGAATGATCTGAGGGATACGAGACACAGACAAGGTATGTTGTGCGATAAAGGTTATTTTGTTTTGGTTTTCATGGGCTTTATTACGCAGGGCATAAAAACGGTTTACTAGATCCCTTACCTCACCCTCCATTGCAAGAGCAATGGGGCGGATATTAACAGGTTTAGTGCTTCTATTAACTAACTCTACTCCCAACCACTCTTCCAGCTGCCTAATCCTACGTGAATATGCAGGCTGAGTAACGTGCCTGCGTTCAGCAGCACGAGTAATCGATTTTTCTTCCAGCAGGGCTAACAGGTCTTCAAGCCATTTCAGTTCCATTAGGTACGTTACTCTCGCTAACATTCAATTGTTTAATTTTATACTAAAGAAATAGCATTATTAATGCAAAATTATTTGTGTAAACATTCACTAAATTAATTATGGAACACCTCATGCATACTTCTAACTTTTCTCGTTTACATTTTGCTCATTTACCAACCCCTTTGGAACCTATGCTAAATATTTCAAAGATTCTAGGTGGCCCTAATCTATGGATCAAACGAGATGATTGCACAGGCTTGTCTTCTGGGGGGAACAAGACCCGAAAGCTAGAGTTTTTAATGGCTGACGCTGTAGATCATAAGGCTGACACTATTGTTACCCAAGGAGCAACCCAATCTAATCACGCTCGGCAGACTTGTGCTATCGCTGGCAAGCTAAACATGGAATGCCATATTTTACTTGAAAGCAGGACTGGCTTCGAAGATGACGCATACAACCTTAATGGCAATGTGATGCTTAACCAGCTACATGGTGCCACTATTTCAACTCGCCCAGCCGGCACCGACATGAACAAGGCAATGGAAGAGCTAGCACAGTCACTACGTGATGATGGAAAGAAACCTTATATTATTCCTGGTGGCGGTTCCAATGAAATTGGCGCCCTCGGATATGTTAACGCTGCGATAGAACTTACGACACAGGCTAATGATCGGTCGCTGAAAATTAATCATTTAGTCCATGCTACTGGCAGTTCTGGCACTCAGGCAGGTTTAGTCTTGGGCATGGAAGGAATCAATAGCGGTATTCCCGTATACGGCATAGGGGTTCGTGCACCGCAAGCCAAGCAGGAACAAATGGTCTATGACTTAGCACAACGTACAGCCGTCTACATGGGTTTAAACCCAAAAATTGTCGCCCGCGACAAGGTAGTGGCTAACAGTGATTATGTAGGGGGTGGCTATGGCCAACCCACCAGTTCCATGGTTGAAGCAGTTAAAATGTTGGCGCAATATGAGGGCATTTTATTAGACCCGGTATATTCTGGAAAGGGGTTTGCCGGTTTGGTTGACTTAATTCGCAAGGGCCATTTTAAAAAGGGTGAAAACGTTGTATTTTTGCATACTGGAGGTAGTGTTTCTTTGTCTGGATATCCTGAAGCTTTTGATCTGCAAGGATATATTTGAACCTATTAAGCCAATTACACTCACACCAAAGAGCTTTTTATGGTGAGCGCCCTGATTTAATGCTAAAAGGCATGAGGTTGATATTTAATGCACCAAAAAGTGCGCGCACATCGTAGCTTAATTACTTTAATGCTTACCCACTATATCGGTTTAACGATTCTTATTCTGGCATGGTAATTGCTAAATGTAACTGACTTAACGTTGTTGTTAACTGCTTCATCGATTCGATGAAGCAATTTTGTTCGAACGACCACTATAAATTTTTGAGTGTTCGTAATATAAATATGGTCACAGCTACTAATACTGGCTCTTGTGATCCACATAGGTACTTGGAGAAAATAATGAAAAAAATAATAGTTAATGGTGTATGTGCTCTCAGTTTGGCACTTAGCAGTGGGGCCAGCATTGCTGGGGAAAGTGTCAACATTGGTGCTCCTTCGTGGACTGGGGCGCAGGCAATTGCTGCACTACTTCAGGCGGTTGTTGTTGAGCGTATAGGTGGCGAAGCTAACCTTGTACCAGGCAATAATGCGACTATCTTTCAGGGTATGGACCAAGGCAAAGGTGATATCGATGTACATCCTGATGTTTGGTTGCCCAACCAGCAAAGTTTCACTAATAAGTATGTAACCGGTGCGGGCACGGTGGAATTAAGTAAGAATTATTATGAAGGTAATCAAGGTTTTTGTGTGCCAGAGCAATTTGGCATAGCCAATAATATTACTGATATCGCGGACCTCGGCCGGCCAGACGTAGCAATGAAAATGGACAGTGACGGCAATGGTAAGGGCGAAATGTGGATTGGAGCTCCAGGTTGGGCGTCTGCCAATGTTAACGAAGTTAAAGTACGTGACTATGACCTGCTACCATTTATTGAGCCAATTCGTGCTGAAGAGAGCGTTAAGACTGCTCGAGTAAAAGATGCTATTGCTAAAAACGAAGGCTATGCTTTTTATTGCTATAAGCCTCATGCCATTTGGTATATGTTTGATGTGGCTATGT